>AMWB02013062.1_pt1 | contig 57993 bp, 81 predicted proteins | sample 200311 | NCBI WGS metagenome assembly AMWB02 (sample SAMN02737377, study PRJNA173069) | bioreactor metagenome | biome: anode biofilm in microbial fuel cells | place: USA: California | collected 2010-12-16 | reverse complement strand
TTCGCAAGGGCATTGTCCCGGTTCACTGCGTCCCGGATTGCCATAACCCGGAAAGATTGCGGGAGGCGGTTCAAGTATTCCATCACCCGGTTAAAATTATCCTTCTTGGCCCTCATTGCCAGCCCGGCACTGACCAGATAAAGAAGGGCGGGCTTCTTGGGAATCTCCGCCGTTTGCGGGTTCAAAATAATTGCGTCAAGGCTGGGGGCTTCCGTGGCCAGTTCAATAAAGGCCATTAATTCAGTGGCTGCACCCTTTCCCACGGCCCCGGCGAAAAGTTCAAAGTCCTTGACCCCACGGGCAAGCCTGCGCCCAATACTGGCCCATGTTCTGGGGCTGGGGTGGTTCACAATGGCCTTTGTCGGTTCAAACATGGCCAGAATGTCCGGCTTGTTGCGCAAGAACGCAATCAATTCGGCAGGCTGGTTATTCTGGCAGGCCCACGCTGTCCAGTCGTCAAGGCTGGGCTCCAAATTGACGATAGAATCCCAGCGGGATTTTACGGGCTCCAAAAGCCCTGTGACCCCGGCCCGGTGCCCCACGTCATTAGTCGCCCCCACGAAAACGACATTTTCCGAAAGGGTGTGTCCGTTCAACTTGCGCCCAAGTAAAAGCTGCATGAGGGCCTTTTGTACCGCTTCGCTTGCCTGTCCCAAGTCATCAATAAACCATACTGTCAACTTTTCTGCGTTGATTGCCTTCCATGTCTCCCCGAACGGTAAAAATTCGGCGTGTGTCTCATCCTGCACCTTAAAGGGGAGGCCTTTGTAGTCCGTTGGGTCGGACACTGCCGGGTGACTGATTATCAAGTCCGCCTTTAAATCTGCACAGGCAGCCTTTACAATATCAGTCTTTCCAATGCCGGGCATACCGACAATAAGAATCTGTTCCTTATTCTGAATAGCGTCCTTTAAAACTTCTTTTAATTTTTTTGGCGTCATCGTGTGACCTCCTGTAAACTTGTTTTTCGGCGTTCAATAATACAGTATAGCATATTTTCAGGTGATTTTCAAGGGTATCACCCAAAATATTTTTACCCGTTCCCTGTGTAATTTGGGGCCTTTGTGACCTGACCCCGGAAAATTCGCCCCAATGGATTTTTACCGCTGCCCGTTGGGGCTAGTATGTCCCCAGAATGTCCCAAGAAATGTCCGGCAATTTTTCCGGGAATGCCGGGAAAATCTATGCCTAAAATGTCATCAAATTGTCAAAATATTATGCCTTAAATGTCATCAAAATTGACCGGGCTTTTGTCCTGCCTTCATCCTATAACATGCGCCAGTGTGTCCCGGAGGGCCCGGAAAGGCCCTAAAAATAACCCTCCACAATGCCCTAAAAATAACCCTCAAAAAGGGCTCTGCCTTAGTTTATGCTTGTTCTTAAAAATAGTATAAATATGTATACTATTTTATATAAAAAAGCCCTAAAACTTATAAGAAAAGGTTTGTTTTTAATTTGTGTAAAAAGGCCGTTTGCTAAGGCACTTTTGAAAAATCGAAAAAATGAAATTTTAACTTTTTTCTTCAATAGGCTTTTACTGGATGCCTTGGCTGGGTCTTCCTCTTGACCTATCGCCCAAAACCCTCCCCGCTTGCCTGCCGGGCAATCCCGGCCAGACCCGGCACCCCTTCAAAATCTGCCCGGTTACCGTCCGCACTGGCCAGCGTAACAGTAAAAGGATGTTTCCCAATCGACCCGGCCACTGGCCCCGGTGCTGGTTCGATAAGTGGCAGACCCGGACGCCCTGCCCCGCTTCTGGCCGACATCGTAAACCATGCCCCGCAGGTTTCCGGCTGCGTTATACCTTGGGCCCGGTGTTGTCCAGTCCTCCGCCTTGGCTGCCTTGGGTGCCTCCGGGGTCTGGGTGTAGATAATGCGCCCGCTTGCGTCACTTGTGGCCGTAAGTTTCCCCTTGCCAGCCCACACAGGGCCAGCCGTAAGCATTGCCCCAATAAGGGCCAAAAGAAAAGCCTTCCTCATAGTTCCCCGCTTTCCGAGTGTTCCGCCTCAAAGATAAGGGCGCACTCTGTCCTTGTGTCTAGTTCCGCAATTTCTCCCCGGTCAAATAGAGCTTGTGCCTTGGCTATCCCTTTAAGGTGAACACACCCGCAAAGGGGCCAGCCTTTAACCTTTTCGACTGTCTCCAAGGCTTCCAGCGGGTCACAGGCCCGTACAAAGTAAAGCCGGGAATAATCCCGCCCGCAATCCTTCACGATATAGGCCCGGCTTTCCCTGTCTTCAGGTTCCGGGTCTGCCGGGTCAAAAGGGCAGGGGCTGAAGTCTTCCCCGAATTCGTCCGGCATGTTATATCCCTTTCCCAAGTAACACCCGCACGGCTGCCAGTCTCCGGGCTTCCTCCGGCGTGTTCAAAAGTTCCAGCTTTGAAAGGGCCTTTTCCATTGCCACAAGTTCCCAGCGGGCACGGTTCCCCACTATGCGCAGGGCTTCCGCCTTCTTGGCCTCTTGGCACTTATTAAAAAGATTTTCCATCCGGGCATTATACCGCTGGGCGGATGTTCTGGTTTTTGGCATGTTTTTTAATGTCATACCCACACCCCTTCCGAACGGGCCCAATTATAAAGGCCTTCATCGTTTAAAATCCACTGCCTGCGCTCCCCGTCATTCAATCGGGCGTTAGGGCAGGCCCTCAATATAGCCCCGTCAATCTCCGCCCGGTTCGTCTGTATAAAGGCGGTCAAAGATAATCTAGCCATAGTTCCCCCACTTTCTGCCCTTCTGGGCCTGTTAGCACCCTATAAGAGTCTTTAATTCTTCCGTACTAACTTTTATTAGTTCCGCACCAATACGGGGCCGGGCTTGGTTCTTATGCCTTGCCGTACTCATACTATACCCATCTTGATTTTCATACCATTTCCCGGCAATATGGGCGAACATTGGAAAGTGGTGTCCGTAAGAATAAACGGCATAAATTTCTAAAGGTTCCCCGATTGCCTCCCGGATTGCACCCCGTAAGCCCTCAACCTTCTTTTCTGTGGTTTCAGCGAATAAGTGCGAACCGTCAAAATTTTCACGCCGGGCCACGTGTTCCGATGCGTTTCTGTTTGCTATGCGTAATTTTATCATAAAAATCCTTTCTTTAAGCCTATAGGCTTGTTATTTGGTTATTAATTCATTAAAGTAAACTTCTGCGCCGTTTTCGGTAAGCTGGGCCGTCTTCCGTGTTACTTCCTGAACATGAAAAGTATATGTACAGGCCCAAAGGCGTAATTTTCCCGCTTTCCATGCTTCCAGCTCTGCCTTGCTGGGTGACTGGCTGTCATCTGTTTCTAGGGTCTGAATATCTACCCGGCCAGCATCCCCGCAACAATTGAAGTATAGCACCTGTCCGGGTAATGTCAAGGGCCGGGCTAAAGAAAGTTAAAATATTTGTACCCTGCCATTATAGGGAACAAGGAAGCCGGGAACATGTACCGGGTAGGGTTTCCGGGGGTTATTTGGGCCAGTTCTGGGGAAATGAGGCCGGAGGGCTGGAATTCATGCGGGCGGAACATATTCGCACGCTCTCCCGCTTCCTATTCCTTGCCCCTGAAATGTTCCTAAAATTTCCCCGCACTTGTTCCCCCTGTACCTTTGGCACTATTCAGGCCCCTTTAAACGTGGAAATATACCCGCATGACTTCCACGCACAAGGCAAAGGCGCACAAGGTCAAAAAGAAGGCGGAAACAAAGGCCAGCCCGCCCACTATGACCAGAAAAGCTACTGACCACAAATAAACGGCCATTTTACAAACCCAGAACACAAGGCCCAGAACAAAAAGCCCCACCTGATAAACCCCGGCAATTAGATACCGAACACCTATAAAGATATTTGACAAAGTTTTCACAGTTCACCCCTTCCCGGTTTACCTGCAAATATTGCACCACTTCACGCCGTCCGCCTTTTCGCACCCCTTCGCTGGTATAATCTGCTCAGCGTCAACCCTTAAAGCGAATTCGTCTCCCTCTATGGCCTGCACTTTCCCGCAGCCGGGGCAGATAGTCCGCTTTGTTACCGTGGCACCCATGCGCCGGGCGACCCTGCAAGCCTGCAAAAGTTCTAACGTGTCATTTTTCATACTGTACCCCCTATATATGGTATTGTTTGTTTAACGACCTTTGACCTATGCACCCCCCAATATATGGGGGGTTATTCCTTCCCGTCTTCCCTTGTATATCCATTTTCCCAGACCGTTTCTACTAATTCAGGCCGTACCCCGTACCGCATAGCACGCCCGGCCAGCTTTTCCACTAAGTCAAGGTGCATGACAGCGGGCCCGCTTAAGTGCGTCTGGTGGTTCCTGCCGTTCCTGTCTGTCCGCTCTATTCTCAATTTTAAGGTATTCATCGTTCCGCCCTCTCTTTCTGGTTCAAGTATAGCATGAGGGCAGGCCATGTCAAGGGCTGGGCAAAAAATAATTGAAAAATCTTTCTGCCACTTGTTCCCCTGTCCTTAAGGGGCCGGGAAGCCTGACCTTGACTTTTGACCCAGCCCAAGAGGCCGGGCCGGGTTGGAACGTGGCAAGGAAGGCCGGGAAACGCTCAAAACGGGCACTTTCAAGGGCTTTCTTGGGACAGAGGCTGGGCCCAATGGATACAGGGAAAAGGCCGGGCAATGATTCAAGCCCAGCCGGACAGGTACAGGAAGCCGGGGCGGGTACGCTGGGCCAGAAGACCAGCGACGGGGCAGGGCTTGTCAAGGCTGGAGGCCGTTCTTTTTTCAGTGAGTACATCGACGGAGAAGGCATAGCGCAGCGACGGAAGAAAACGTTTTCAATGGGGCCCCACGACCTGAAAACGCTTTCTCCGGGGATAGGCACTTGTTTTTACGCTCAATCACAGGGCCCGGTGGAAACTTCTGGATTTCTGAAAACAGGCCCTCCGGGACTGGCCGGGAAAACCCGACCTGAACTTTTCCTTACCGGGACGCCCCTGTAAAAAATACCGGAAAAATTTCCCAGTTTGGGAACTTTCTCAAATCCACAGTCCTCCTATGTCTGTGGGGAGTTTATCAAACTGATTTTTCAGGTGCCTGGTCTTGAGCCTATTCCGGGTACCAATAAGGCCTGTCGCAGAATCACGACAATTATTGCGACAATCTGTCGTAATCGGTCAACGGCTGCCGATGGGTACAGTAAAGTACGACCTGACTTTCCGAATCAGTCCGGGTGGTTCGCAAAAATCCTGAAAAAATTTTCTTGAGTTTGAAAATTGTCCAAATAGTCAACTCTGGATTTACTATCCTGTCACCAGATAAACTGCATGAGCTTTGATTTAAAATTCATGCAATCTCACATAGCTGAAGTATAAGATTCCGACGAGGAACCATATCGCCCACTCGGGCGGAATGGTCTGTCACCGACGGGAGTGGCAGTGTTTTCACGCCATTCTCCGTCGAGCCTTGCCAACAGGTGTGCAACAACAAGCCCCCACAGAAGGCCTCCGGCGCAGCCGAAGGACTGAGTGGGCGAGAGTTAGCCCAGGTAATCAAGATATACCAGAACATGTTTACAGGAGATAACTGAAGTTTTTGCCGTTTTCTTGTGTTGAGGCCCGAAATTACTAATATCGCCAAAATTGGTCATTGCCGATAAGCAAAATTGTCGAAATGTGGGGATTTATAGTATCATTAATTGAATTCAAATATGATAGTATTCAAGTAACCGGTACTGGTTTACCAGTACCGGTACCAGTAAACTGGTACCGGTGCTTTTCCTAAAGAAAAGCCTGTTAAACTGTAAACAGGTACAGGATACCAGAGATAGGGTGATTCTTTGGGAATCACCTTTCCAGTAATTGGACGGTTCTGTAACTGATACTAGAAACTAGAATGAATCAATTGAAATATTCCGATTATTGGCCTAAAAATGTCATATTTTCTCCGGCTTAATTGTATTTAAGCGTGTGAGAATTGAAGGAGACGCTATGTCAAAAAAATTGACTTTGGCACAGGAGTATCAAAATTTAATTTATGGTCTCATGCAAAAGTATGTGTTGTCACTCGATGGCCCGGTGCTTATAAATGATGAGCAACTGCCCGTGATTCACGTGTCGAAAGAAGTTTTGATGGATAAGTGCTTGCTCGTATTAAATGAATTTGGCGAAGCTGTTCAAACTGATGAGAGGTTCAAAAATGAAGCTCAATGAATCCAGAGTTACACGGTATCTGGCCAATCAAAAAAATATTAATGATTATCTGCTTAAAATTACTACTAAAAATCGTGAGGCCATGATTCGTCTTAATGATATACGCCAGTTTCTGCTTCAAGGTGAACAGAAGATGCGGGAACTTTTACAAATTGTTGTTCAGGAGAAAATTGATGGATAATTCTGTTATTTCAGTTATAAAAAATTCTGTGGTGCTTCCTATAGAAAGTTTACAGTACGTAGAGGCCCCATTTAGTTTTGTAATATCTGGTAGTGGTAAAAAGAATTTGGATGGTTCTGAGATTCGTGAGTTTCCAGTTGAGAACGGCGACCGAGTTGTTTATTTTCAGCGTAAGCGTATGAAGATTTCAAAAGGCAAGGTTGTTGCTAATTTTATTTATCGAATTTGTATTGGAAGAATTTGTCCAGATGGTACAAATGACTGTCATTGGATTTCTCCTGAAGGTAATTACTTAGAACCAAATACAGAATTAATTAAGAAAATTTAAGGAGTGACTATGGGAAGATTTGCGGTTCTTGGAAAAAAATATTTTGATGAAAAATTTAATGAACAAGGTGCGGGCGGTAATCCCAATGGTGGAGAAGTAGATATTGCTACCGTTAATTATTTAGCAATTTTACAACAACAATTTAATTCTTATAGTCAAGGAAGTTCTTCTGCTCTACTCTTAAATCTTCCAAATTCAGTTTTAGAAACAATTAATTTATATGCAACGACTTTATTAACGGCTGGGTATATTGCAATTACTAATGCTGTTTATGATTTACGTTACGCATTAAAAACTCAAAGTGGGAGTAGTTTACCCGGAATTATTAATCCTGCTCATTTAAGAATGAGTAATCATTTTAATGGCAGTGGTGCTTTGTTAACTGGAGCCATTGCCGCTGATGCACCCGCATATAATTCTTCCAAATGTAATGAGGTAGAAATTAAATCAGTCACGGGTACTGCTTCTGTAGACTATTACTTAAAGGGAAATAGATAATGTCCGCAGTTATTTCTGTATGTCAAAATTATGGTTTTGGTTCTGCATCTTTTAATGGAGAAGTTGCAAAGAATATTTCTAATTTTTTATCTATTGATGATGGATTAGCAAATAAATCACTTTATCCATTAAGAATTCCAATTTCTGGAACAACTTATTCTTATGAAATCTGGATTAGATGTAGATGTGATTCTGCGCCTTCTTCTTATTGTCAAAATTTTTTGGCATGGTATGAATCTGGTTTAAATACTGGTTTTAATATTACGGTAAATTCTTCGATAATTTTAGAATATCAACAGCCAGTGAATAGTTTATCTATCAGAGGTACTAGAGTTAATTTTTCTTCACATAATTCTGAAGCTACTGCGATTAGTTTAGATGGAATTTTAACTGATATTGGGGATTATACTTCATGGTTAGTTTTTCAGTTAGAAATTATTAATACTGCGTCATCAGGGGAAAATTCTGTGGATTATATTATTCAATATGATGAGGTTTAAGGAGGCCCAATGCTTGAGTTAGAAAAATTTCAATTATTTTTATCTGTGCTTGGTGGAATAATTGTTTTATTAAATTTTATTGGTGTTATTGTTGTGTTTATTGCTAATAAAATGGCCTTTCATAAAATAATGACAAATGACTTACATCATGTTAATTTAAGTTTACAAGATTTAGCTAAAAATCAAAAAGAAGTTAATGATAAAGTTATAATTGTAGCTGAGGATTTAGCCTTTTTAAAAGGTGGATGTAAATTTTGTAGGCCAAGTAAAAGAAAAACAACGGCAACAAAAAAGAAAATTGACATGATAAAATAAGTTTCATGTGACATAATTAAAACTTTAGTTGCGACCTGAAATTATTAATTTTGTCATAAAATGTCATATTTTCTCCCACTTAATTGTATTTAACAAGTGGATGTTCAAAAAGCCAAGGAGGAAAATACAATGCCTGATTTAAAAGCAAATGTGGGCCGTATTCTTATCGGTGATAAGGAAATTGCCTATTGCGAAGGTATCGAAGTTGATTATGATTTCAACCCGATTAAGCACTTCGCTGCTGACAGAAATTATCCAATTTACGTTGCCCACGGCAATAGTGAATTGACGATTACTGTTGACGCTGCTGAGTACAAAGCCGACAGCACTTATGCTATCGACACTATTGCTCAAAATGGTCAACCTGTCACAGTGGAACTTATGCCGGGCTATCGTGGCGGTGGTATTCCTGCTGCTACTTATACGAACTGCGTTGTTGTGCAGTACACGGTTACGTCCCGTCAGGGCGATGTGGTCAAAGCGAGAGTCATTCTCTCCAAGCAGGCCGACACATAATATTAACTGAAGACCAAGGAGGTTGGTGATGAAAGCTGGAATCAAAGAAAGAAACTTCCTTACGACTTCAGTTCGTAGTGTCGATGCTGAGAATTATCGTATCACGCACGTTGTGAACACCAAAGGCCTTGACAGATACGGCACAGTCGTACTGCCCAAGGGAGCGGATGTCAAGCATTACCAGAAGAACCCGGTTGTTCTCTGGCTCCACAATGTGGATAAATCTACGATGGCGATGCCTATCGGTCGTTGCGTGGATTTGGTTATTGGTGAAGACGAGATTCAGGTTACCACAGAGTTCAATCCGAATGATGCGCTGTCGATGAAAATCTTCAACGCTTACAAAGACGGATTTATGAACGCTTGGTCAATCGGTTTTCAGCCGAAGTCGTTTGAGGAAATCACTCCCGTTAATTACGAGGAGATTAAGGCGAAGTATAACCTTCATAATCTGAAGCTCACGCAAAAAGATTTTGAAGACAATGCGTATTATGGTCTGTGGGTTATCTATGAATGGGAATTGCTTGAGTATTCGGCTGTTCCGGTTCCCGGAAATCCCGAGGCCCTTTCTGATGAGGAATGCGACAAGTTCTCCCGTGAGTTAGTTACTCGTGGGATTATGGAAGATGCAGAAGTTCGTAGAATCAATTTCCGTGATGTTTTAAAGAAACAGGCGGAACGAGAAGCTGCGAAACATGCTGAAGCGAAGCCCGGGGATGCCCCGGCTGCTGAAGCCCCGGCTCAAGAGGCTGCTCCGGCCCCGGCGGTTATACCTGCTCCGGCTGCTGAAGCTGTTATCCCCGCTCCTGCGGAAGGTACGGCTGCTGCGCCTGCTGCGGAAGCTGCTCCCGAGGCTGCAAGTTCTACTGTCTCAACTCCTGAAAGTCGTCAGGGAACTGAGAATGTCGCAGAGCCAACTGAAGTCGAAGCACTTAGAGCCGAACTCGCTACTGTTAAGGGCGAAAATGAGACTCTGAAGGCTACGGTCAGTGAACTCTCTCAGAAGAATGATGGCTTGATGGCACGGATGACTGAAATCGAGACGAGCGTGAAAACTCTACAAGAGACTTCCAAGCAAGAAGTCGAAGGATTGCGGACGCAGGTCGTCGAGCTTAAGAAGGCTGTGGAAGTTGATAACATAGAGTCAGTTAGACAGGTCACCCAGAAGAAAACGATGGGTGCAAATGGTGAAGGATTTTTCACCAGTCTTTTAAATCGGTAAAAACGTTTCTGTAAAAACAGGAAATTAAAATAGGAGGAACCTACAATGGATTTCTTAATTCCTGCTGGTAGTGCAACCAATCTCCCCAAGGAATTGGTAAATAAGATTGTTAATGAGGCCGTTGAGAAGTCGGTCGTGCTTCGCATGGTCGAATCTCGTGGTCAGTTTATCGAAATCGTGAACGAAGGTACTGTTCCGGTTATCGGTGAGGAACAGTTGGACAAGGTATATCGCATTGATAACACTGCGGATATTACTACGCTGACTGAGATGGACTTCGACATCAAGTCTCCTGACTTGGCTCCAGTCGAGCTCGGTACGTATATTTACCTGAAGGCAAAGCAGGTGAAGCAGTATCCGACGCTTCAGCTTGAGAATCTTTTCAGAAGCAAGATTTCCAAGGCCATTGCCCGTACTGCGGACAAAATCGCCCTTAAGGGTGACCTGACCGCTGTTGGTGCCACGAACCCCCTGTCCGTCGCTGACGGTCTTGAGGTTTTGTCGGCTTCCGGTACGGCTGCTGCCGACCCCGTTGGTTATACGACTTCTAACGCCCAGAACATTCTGGACGCCGTTTCTGAAGCGCAGAATGACCTTGGTGTTTACGGCGAGGAAGAAGATAAGGAAGACCTCGTGATTTTCGCTTCTGCGGATTTCTTGGCTGCTGCGAAAAAGTCTGCTGATAAGAATATGGTCGGTTATGACATCGAGGATGTTCCAGCTATGGGTCTTCGTAACGTGGTTCATCTTCATGGCATTCCGGTTATCAAGAGAATGCTTTTGACAGGTGAGCAGGCGATTCTCGTGAATATGGCTGGTGCTTTCGCTGGTTACTTCGGCAACATCGAAGCGGACGTGGAGCACAAGGCTGGCCGTCGGGCTGACCTCTTGGTTGTGACCTACTGGTTTGACTTTAAGTGGGCCCTGACCAATGGTTCTGGCGAGACTGCTGGTATGGTTCAGATTCGCAAGACTTCATGAGGCTTGAAGTAGAGAATTCAAGGGAGAGGGTGATAAAGACCCTCTCCCTTTTTGTGCAGAGCTAATCGCCCATGTGGCGAAGTAGTATCGGGGTCGTGAGGGAACACGTCCCCTGTTCTTTTAGACTCATCCGCCAATGCGGAAGGAGCTCTTGCCTCGTTGGGCTTAATACCCAGCGGGGCTTGCATTTTCGACCAAAGGTCGGGAATTTAGCGAGTGCTTCGTTCAATGAGCCAGCATAGCAAATCAGTGAAATATTCTCTTGACAACGTAGCGTTCATGTGTTATACTTGTAGTATCAGTTGTTAAACCCAAATTGTTGGAGATTACATGTCCTCTATTCGCCTCATATCGGATGATGTTACCATCCATTTTTCCAATCTCGACCATTCTGCTTTAATCGGCGAGAAGAATTATATTCTCCGCAAGCCTACCGGGAAGTTCTCTGTAGTTTGTTTTGCCTCTCACGCATCTGGTACTCAAGAGCAACATCCTTTCGTAGCTCCAGCTATTAAAAAAAATATTGGTATTATTTACGTCTGTGAAACTCTACCAAAAAATCCTATTATTGATGACCACATAGTTTATATCGAATGCCCTTATCGGTGGTATATTCATACATTATTTATGAATCCTCTGCAATTTCATGCCTGCTTTGCTGGCCCACACTCTGAACGGATGGCTAGGGCCTTCTCAGAATTTACAAAATATCATATTCCCTATTTAAAAAATCAGCAAATATTCGATAGATTTACAGCTCAAGTAGAATCGAATGAAAATAATATTCTTCTTGAGATTACAGGTGGTGTTGGTGACCACTTAATGACTATTCCTACCATTAAAACTCTCGCTGCGCAAGGTAAAAATGTTTTTATTTTGTGTGAGAGGCATCGTATGGACTGTTTTTCCAATCTTTCTTACATCTCTGGTTTATTTACGGAGAGACAACAGGTCAATGTTAGTCAATATGATAAAATTATCGTATTGCATTTCGGACAAATATTGAATGACTATCGTTCTGAGCTTAATAAACAGAACAGAATTTTTTCTGTCGCTGCTTTATGTGGTTTGGATAAAAAAGAATTGGTGATTCAGCGACCAGAAATTATTTTTTCAGAGGAAGAACTGGAAAGAGCTAAGAAAAAGTGGGCATGTTATCCCAATAAATTATTTTTTGGCTTCGATAGTGACCGAGCAGACGCCAAAATGTCAGAATCCTTTGCTCAGGAAAAAATTAATGCTTTCAAGACGCTTGGATACACTGTTTTTACATCTTCTCGTCGAAAATATAATCTTCAAAACTGCACAGACCTCTCTCAACAGCTTTCTTTGCGGGAATTATTCGCCTTAATGGCCGTTATGGACATTGTGGTGACCATAGATACTGCATTTTTGCACATTGCCGGGGCCCTTGAGAAGAAAACTTTTGTCTTAATGAATTTTTTTGACCCCTCTTGGAGATGTGGTACCTATAAAAATTGCACTCCGATGACACCGAATACGTCTTGTTTTCCTTGCGTTGCTCGTCAGTTTGTTCTAAGCTCTGAATGGAAGTGCCATGATAGGCCTTGTTTTTCTTATTTTAATTGGGAAAAACTTTATCGAGAATTGCGAGTGCTTAAATTAAGGGTAAAAGAAATCCGAAAAGTTCCAGAGGAGATTCATAGCGTTCCAAATGCTCTTGTTGAAATTCCCATCGATGGACAAACACAAGAAAAAAATTTATTGGTCGCAGATAATGACGGCTTGGGAGATATTTTAATGCTAACGCCTTCTTTAGAGGCCTTAGCAAATAAGGGATACAAGCTAACTGTAATGACAAGGTATCCCGAAGTTTTTCAAAATTTAGAATATGTCTCTAAAGTTTTAAAGTATGGCACCATTATCCCAAATCGTCCAAAAATTTATCCTCGGAAGATGGATGTCAGTTATAAACTTTCTCAGTATGAATTTGAATGGTGTCGTCAGCATCGAATTTTAGCGACGGCGCATTTGTTAGATTTAAAAGCCCGAGATTTAAAGGAAATTCGTCCGCAATTAGTAGTAACTTCGGAGGAAATTCTGGCTTTAGAAAAATTTAATATTCCAAAAGATAAAAAAATTCTTTGTTGTGGATTTACGAGTGCAGATATTCGTAGAGAGTATCCTAGGGATTCTCGGCAGAAATTTTTGAATGCTCTGCAAGTTGCCTTTCCTCAGATTGTGATTATTTTAGTAGGGGATACTGCGGGAGATGCTAAGTGGGCCGTCAAACATAAGCAGCCTTTCAAGTATACAAATTGTATTGATTTGAGAAGTAAAACGACCTTAAGAGAATTATTTGCACTGGTATCCCAGAGTGATTATTGTTTTTCCATAGATTCTGCGATTTTGCATATTGCTGGGGCCTTTAAGAAACCAACTGTCTTTATTCCATCTTCGATTAAGGGAGAATGGAGAAGTTATCCCGAAACAGTTATTTGTCCGCTAAATGAAAATTGTTATCCATGCAATGAACGTAATTGTGGTTGTTCACAAATTGCCAATTGCATGAAAAATCTATCTATGGATATTATAATTGAAAAATTTAAAGAGATAATCCCATGCGAGTAATACACACTCTGAATTTATTTTTACAGACGATTCAAATTCCCGGAGATGTCATTGAACTCGGAGTAAGTAGAGGAACAACGACGTTTCCTTTATCGGGAGTTATGTATGAACGGACGCCTAAAAAAGTCTTGTATGCTTGTGACACATTTTCTGGTTTACCATATGATGATTCAATGGTAAATGGTCACGAGATGAAGAAAGGTGAATGTAACGGTGGCCATGTGTTCAAGAATTTGTTTAACATTTTAAAACCCGTTAATATTCAGATGGTCGAAGGGTTAGTAGAAAATACCTTAGAACAACAGCTTGGCCAGAAGCAATTTTGTTTTGCATGGGTTGATATGGATTTGTATCAACCGACATCTTTTGCATATAAATTTTTAGAAAACAGAATGGTCGTAGGTGGTATTATTGGTTTCCATGATTACCAATTTATTCGCTGTCCGGGCATTGCGCAGGTGGTAGATTTTGAATTGAACAAAGAGAAGTATCAGCAAATATTTTTGAAAGACAATTGTATTTATTTTCGGAGAATGAAGTGATAAACCCACAGAACATTAAAATTGGCTTTGATGAAAGAAAAGGCCATACGTGGTATCAAACAACGACCGATTCTTTGAAAAAAGAAATGATACGTCGGGGATATTCTGTCGAAGTATTTTCTGCATTTGATAAATTTAATGTCAAAGAATTCGATGTAATCGTGACAAATTACATGGCAAAAGGAAAAGAAGACTATAAGGCTCCGATTGTAGTTTATCTCCCACACGGCATCGGACTTTGGAAAAGTGGAACACAAACGGACATTCCTACTGACTTTTTTATACCGGGCCCAATTATGGGTAAATGGTTTCAACTTGAACAACCAAACAAAAAATATCATATTGTAGGATTTCCACGAATAGATTCTTTGTTAAATAAATTAAAACAACGTGAACAGATTCGGAATGTGTTCATTCAGAAATTAAAGTTGAACCCATCAAAGCCGATAGTAGCGTATGTTCCAACGTTCAATAATAATGATGGATTTAATAAACGTGGAACTTCAACAGAGTTAAATAAAATCGACCCAAAATCTATTCCAAATTTTATAATCTCGATTCATGGATTAGACCTGACTCGTGGATATATTCGAGATTTGGAAAAGAGATTTCAGTATGTTTATTGGGAAGCAAATAAAGAGAATTTGTTGGTCAGTGCTGATGTTGTTGTAGGAGATATTAGCAGCCTATTAATTGAAAGTCTGGTATTAAATGTTCCGATTATTCATCTTTATCGGGGCGATTATGCCATATTTGAAATGTTTGACCGGGCGGGAGAATTCGGTTTATTGACACTGGGTGAAGTATGTAAAGCGGAACAATTAGCAGCAACGATTACACAGAATTTAAAGGTGGATAAGTTTGCAGCACTTAGGGCCTACTGGCTTCCAAATTTATTGGTTTGTCCACAGGAGGGAGCTTTAATGCGGGCTGCGAATACCTTGGAGAGTTTGATTAAGGAGAAGTTCGATGTTAAATAAACGGGCTGTTATCTTAGCTGCTGGATTGGGTTCTCGCTTTAGTGGACAAGTGAAGGGCCTACTGTCTTTTCGAGATGAGACTTTATTGCAAAGACAAGTTCGTTTATTGAATAAGTTTGGAATTGAAGATATTACTGTGGTGACGGGGCATAATGCCGATAGATTGGAAAAAGAAATAGTTGGGGCCAAATTTTTATTTAATCCAAATTACGCTACGAAAGATAATGCAGAATCTTTGCGTTTGTTTTTAGAGGTAACTGGCACAACTTCCGGGGCATTTATTTTTGATAGCGACATTTATTATGATGAACAAATGTTGCAGGATTTTATTTTAAGTGTGGGGCACGGGTCTTTATACTTATCGGATTTTTATAGAAGTTCTTCTGATGCGATGAAAGTTACATTAGCAGAAGATAAGAAAACAATTTTAAAATTCAGCAAAGAAGAAGGTGTTGGGGCTGGTATTGCAGTTTATTTGAACAGCGCAGACCAAGCTAAACTTTTTCAAACTTTGCAAAATCCTAATGAGTATCGGTGGTGGATTCAAGCTATAAAAAATATTCAGGTTCAGTGGATAAATCCGTTTTTACGTTGGATAGATATTGATGACGAAAAAGATTTGCGTAGGGCGGAGATTATTTTTTCTGTGGATTACAAAATTCAACAGCCCGGAAGCATGGGTGGTCGGATAACCCCGGCAATCATGCGTGAACTTTATGAGGCTATGAATTTTGATGGATTTCATAAAGATAAAAGAACAAATGAAAAAGATGCTGTAATGTTGTACCACTCATTATGCGTAAGTGCTACCTATAAAGGCCAAATCATTGGGTTTGCACGGGCTGTTTCTGATGGTGTTTATGATGCGGGTATTTACGATGTCATGGTACTGCCACAATATCAGACATGTGGTATTGGAAACTGCCTCATGCTGCATCTTTTACAGGAACTAAAGAAAGAGAATTACATCAAGATATTTTTATTTTCTGCCCGAGGAAAAGAACAATGGTATGGGAAGTTTGGTTTTAATATTGCTCGGGCCAACGTATTGGAGATTCGTAATGATTAAAATTCCTAATGCAAAATATTTATTAAAGAAAAGTCTGCCAGTAATTCTGACTCGGGGTCGGGGTGTTTATGTTTACGATTCTGAAGGGAATAAATATTTGGACATGACGGCGACTGCGTGGACAATGAATTTAGGTTATGGAAATAAAAAAGTCTTGGCAGCGACTATTAAACAGTTGAAAACTTTATCTCATTGCAGAACGCATTACTATACGGATGTAAAGTTAGCATTGGCGAAGAAAATATCCAAGCTATCACCTATTCCTTCAGGACGAGTAGATTTTTGCTTACACGGCTCCGCAGCAAATGAAGGAGCTTTAAAGTTGGCATTGAATCGACATGTTGATAGGCAGCATGTTTTATATTTGGAGGACGGTTTTCATGGTAGAACCTTTGCCACGATGGCTGTTTCGTGGAAGCATCATAATTACAAACTAAGACCATTTTATGGCCCGGCGATTGAAGTTAAAAAAGAATTAAGCGATGTCGAGGCCAAGATGAAAAAGTTCCACCCCGCAGCTTTTATTATTGAGTTAGTCCAAGGAAATGGTGGACAAACTATCTTAGAAAAATCTTTTGTTAAAGGCGTGCGGGCTTTATGCACCAAGTATGAGGTCACCCTGATTGTCGATGAGATTCAAACAGGTTTTGGTCGCTGTGGATGTTTCTTTTTATCTAAGCAATATGGTATTGTACCTGACATCATTACGTTTGGTAAAGCTGTCAGTAATGGTGTTCCATTATTTGGTTTAATCGTGGGCCCAGAATACTCTTATGAAACAGATGACCATTCATTTACTTATGCGCATTGTCCTCTCGGAATGGCAAGTGCTTTAGCCACGATTGAACAACTGACTCCATCTCTATTAAAGGAGGCCTTGAAAAAAGGTAAATACATGGAGCAGAAAATTCGAGAGTTGAATAAAGAATTTCCTGTCTTCGGAGAAATAAAACAATTGGGTTTAATGTTTGGCGTCGATATTGTCAATAAGGCCGGGGAACCCGATATTGCACTGGCCGAATTACTGGTAGAACGTTTATTTGAGAAAAAAATTATTGTAAATTTGTCCAAATGTAAGGGCTTAGGTTATACTTTGAAGCTAAAGCCTGCATTGATAATAACTTACAAAGAATTGGATAAGGTTTTTGCTGCTTTGCGAACCGTTCTCACGGGCCTCAAATTTAAGTAATTTGCCCGTTAAATTGTCATATTTTCGCCCACTTAATTGTATTTAATATATGGAGGAAAGTGTTATGAAAGCCTTTTTGTTTGGAAAACAGAATCTTGGTGATAATGTCATTCTCAAGCTGATTCAGGGCTCCTTGAAGATGGAGAACGAATACTTGGGAGAAAAAGTTGACCTGTCTCGGGTTAAGGTGGAAGATGAAAATCTTCTTCTGGTAATCAACCAGAGCCTCTATCAGGTGGATTTGGACAAAGTGTTAAGTTACGTTAAGAAAGACCTGTCTAAACCCCTCATTGTGGTCAAGAAGATTAATACCTTCGGGGCCGTCCTTTTCAAAGAAAACTACGAGATAGACCGAATCACGGCAAACAAAGTTTACGTCTTTGCGGGAATTCTTTATGTTCCCCGGAAGTATCTTGAAGGCGCAAAAACTGTGGCTGAGATTTTCCGTTCGGTACCCAAAGTCGATTGGCGAGTTCAGATTCTTCATCCGCAGCATTAAGAGGCGGATATGAGATGTAAAGGATTATTTAAGACTATGGCTGATGCTTAGTACAAATTTCTAGTTCAAAATTTTGTGAGCAGTTAAATATTTTGATGGGAGTTAAAGGAGTTTAATATGGCCATTATCACTAAATCATTAGTAGCATCCGTTCTTGGGATTGCTGATGCAACTTTAGCTCAGTCGGTTTATGATTGGGCAGTGACTACATTTTATAAAGTCACTGGATTGCAATCGGCAGAGATTACACGGACACATCGTGAATTTGTGAATTCTTCCAAGACGTGGATTAAATTACCATATACGAATATTAAAGAAATTTCTACGCTGAAAATTGATAACGTGACCACAACGTTTACGTTATTTACGGATTTGAAATTTAATCCTGATACTGGATTAGTCAACTATTCTGGTGGCTTCGGTGGGGGCCAGCTTGTAGAAATCACCTATAAAGTTAATGCAGCCACGCTGGAACCCATCCACGATTATTTGGTCACCCTTTTAGCAACGAAGGGTGTCTCTATTTTTACTCCGAGTTTACTGGGACAAGTTAAGATGGTAAAAATCGGAAAATATCAACGACAGTTTGCCAACGTATCTGACGACCTTGATTCTTATATCAAAACCTTGGATGAAGAAATTTTAAACACCATTGGTTTGATTGCCGGAGACGATGGTCGCATGAAATTTGGAACGATTGCGTAAGGAGTGACCTATGGCTGATGCAGCCTTCTCAGCATTATTGACGGACACAGTTAGCATTTATCGGCGTAGCACTTCTGGAAGTGCGGATGAGTGGGGTGCTATTCCCGAGTCTGTGGCAGCCAGTTCTACGGGTGTTCCTTGCTTAGTGCAGCAGATGGAAGAAACAATTGAATTCACCCGGCGTGGTAAAAAGATTCAGACCAGATTGTGCGTGTTCTTTGAAATTACCGCAGACATTAAAGAAGACGACATGATTGAGTTTGAAGGCAAACGTTATGAGGTCATTTCGGTAGAGGATGCCGGGGGCCAAGGACATCATTTAGAGGTTTACGTTTGGAACCTTGAAAATTAATATGAGACATTATCCAGTTTGTTCTTGTGGTAAAAACTGTAAAGAGTATCGAGCTAAATTATGCCGAGAATGTTATTTAAAATCGGTAGGTAATTTTCAATATTGTTTACGCTGTGGGAAAAGAATTAGTCATCGTGGTAAAAGTGGGTTATGCAAAGGCTGTGTTCAATTAGGAAAGAATAATCCTAATTGGATTGATGGTCGGGATAAAGATAAATATCCTTTAAGATTTGATTCAAAATTAAAAGCAAGAATTCGAGAACGTGATGATTATACTTGTCAGAGGTGCGGTATTACTGAGGAGCAATTAAAAGGAAACTATTTTAAAAAGTTAGATATTCATCATATTGATTATAATAAAGAAAATTTATTAGATGAAAATTTAACTTGTCTTTGTAGGTCTTGTAACGGTCAAGTAAATAAGAATCGGGAATATTGGAAACAGTATTTTAGAATAAAATTAGGAGTTTAAGATGGCGGACTGGAAAGTTAATGCGTCTCAGTTAATGGCACTGATAAACAGCATGAACTCCGGTTCCCGGCAGGTGGTTCGTCCTGCTGCCAAGTGGGTAAGAAAACTCACACAATTTACTGAAAGCAGAATGAGACGTTTTGCGACAGTAAAAACATCTCGGTCTTCTGGTAATTTGGCAAACAGTATTCGTTCTCAATATCAATTTAATGGAACATCATTGAGTGGCGAAGTTTTTGTTCCAGAGCGAGTCAAGTATCAGTTCGCTGCGGAATATGGTTTTAGTAAAAGATTTACGATTCAGGGAAAGCCTTTAATGTCTTTCCCAGCGGAAAACTGGAAACAGGCCCGGAGAGCAGCTTCCGTAGTTCGGATAGGTAAGCGTGGCGTTTACATCTTTGCGAGAGTTAAGCGTGGGAGGTACAAAGGTCGGAGGTTTGTTGAAAGGGCCTTCAACAGTTTATTGGCGTATTATTCACAAAACGAAGCAGCGATTATTGCAGATATTGGACAAGCTCTATTTTTTGCTAAAGGATAAAATATGAATATTATTGGTCAAAGAATAATTGCTTATTTAAAAGCAGACACGACATTATCGGCACTGGTAGGAGGTGCTGGAAATATCTTTGCGATGGGAGTTCAAGACCGCAAAGAAAAATACGTCGTTGTTTCTACGGATGTCGGAGCCGATGGAAACAATGTTCCCTCGCAGACGGGCTCTTTTAAGGTCGAGTGCGTAGTCAGTAGAAAAAATGCCAACGGGTTTAAAACCTGCATGGACATTGCAAAGCGAGTTGATGACCTTCTCAATTGCCGGGAGAATTTAGTTTCCACGACTGGTTGGAACGTAATTCATTTGGCAAGAGTAGCAAATGACAACGGGCTAATGATTGATGAGGAGCCCAATGAGTTTTATTACCAGTTGGAGTATGAGTACATTCTGGATGAAAGCCAGAGTTAAGTTGACCTAAATTAAAAAGGAGAATATCATGTCAGACAATGTTGAAAAAGTGAATCTGAGTAATGCGACCGAATTCATTCTTCGTAATAACGTAACACTCAAAGTTTATCCGGCGTCTTTGGAGACTTTTACCTTATTGGCTCCGAAGCTGAAGGAAATGGATAAACAGAAGGCCAGCGTGGATATTGGGAAGCAGGCTGAGTTGTTCGTGGATACCGTTTATGAGTTGGTGAAAGACGATAATCAGGTCACAAAAGATGTCCTGAAGAAGTCTTTGACGCTCGAAGCCTGCATCAAGATTATGCAGAAGGCCTTAGGTTCATTTGGTGGTTCTTTCGTAGCCAAATAAGAGGCCAGCATGAATGATAAAAAAGTATTATATGCAATTCTGGACGTGTTGATGTCCGAGTATGGATGGGGCCTCGATTATTGTATGAAGCTTCCTCATGACGTGCTCGATGCGTTTTATCAGACTATTCTTGAAAGAAAGCGCAATGAGTATTATCTTTACACGAAATTCACAGCTTATGCGGTAAATGCCGGATTTGCTGGAAAGATTGAAAACATAGATAAAATCTTCAAGAAAAAGGTCAACAAAAATGAGCCTGTCAACCCGGATGCTTGGAAGGCTCAGTTAAAAGGCCTCTGGATTAAAATGAAGCGTGACCCTGAGGAGTTTGAAAGAAAATGGGAAGCAGGGGAATCAATTTCCCTTTAATGGAGTGACATATGGCTTTCGGCGGTTCTACTAAAAGACTTTTTATTCAAATTGGCTTAGACATAGGCCGGGCAATTCACCCGTTGAATGTTCTGAAGAACGGTTTCAACCTTTTGCGTTCTACATTGGTTGCGACATTCAGAACGTCAGCTATTGGTGGTTTCTTTGCCGTTATGCGTGCTGGTTTTCAGACGATTACCAACATTCAACAGTCTGTTAGTAAACTTGTCGGTGAAATGGCTCAATTGCAGTTGGCTGCTATTGCGACTGCTGCTGTGGCATCTGAAGGTGGAAGTGGTTTTTCTTCGGCTTTTGAACAAGCTGCGAATACGGCTCGGACACTTTCTACAGAAGTTGCTTTTACTGCCGGGGAAATTCAGTCTGGGTTATTTACTGCTGCTCAAGCGGGTTATGACCTGAATCAGTCTTTAGGTTTTACACGTTCAGCAATGATGTTAGCTGCGACTGCTGGTGAAGACTTCAAGACTGTAATGAACGATACCATTGGTATTACCAGAGCCTTCGGTATCAGTATTGAACAGGTTCCGCAGATGGCAGATGCAATCGCTGGGGCTGCGCAGAAATCTAAAGTTTCTGTTCAAGGGTTGTTTGAAGGTTTAAGAAACGTGGCGTCTGTTGCGAATGTTGCATTCGGTGAAACAAAAGATACGTTCATCGACATGACCGCTGCTTTGATGACCTTGAACGATGCTGGTCTTGAGAATTCCCAAGCAGGTACCAAAATGCGTGCTGCTTTGCAGCAGTTGAACAGTGGTACTTCAAAAACTTTGGCTGTATTTGCTAAGTATGGTATCAATATTTACAAAGCGGATGCTGCGAACCAAGGTTACTTGGAAACGCTGACGAAGGCACAAAAGGCTTCTGCTGATTATGAAGAAGAATTGAATAAATTAAAGAAGCAGCAATTTGATTTAATTCTTGCGGGTCAGCAGGGCTCAAAAGAATATGATAATATCTCTGAAAAGATTCAGGCCGTTACCAGCACTCTCGGTGATTTGGATAAAGGTATGGGAGATGTTGAACAGCAGTTTAAGTTGGCTGGCGGGCAAATGAAGCCGTTCCATGCGTTGTTAAAGGAATTACAGAAGGCCCCGAAAGAAGCTATTGGTCGTGCTTTCGGTATTCGTGGTGGTGAACCAATTCTGCGTATTTTGCAGGACATGAAAGAATTTGATAAAAATCGTGAAAGCGTTTCTCGTTTTTGGGAAGAATCTGCTAAAGGTATTAGCATTTTGCAAAATGTTTATAATCAGTTTCTTGGGTCTATCGCCATGCGGTGGCAAATTATGAAGAATGAGGTTATCGGTATTTTTAGCGTTATTGCTGATGCAGCTTTTGGGGCCTTTGGAAAATTATTTGACCCAATTGAGATGGGATTGAAAGCTCTATTTACATCCATTCAAGATAACAAAGATATTTTTCGGGCAATTTTTGAAGGTGTTGCTCAATTACTATCTCCTATTACGGCACAGATTGGTATTGTTTTTGCTCGCATTGCTAATATGATGGAAGAAATCTTCATGCCGAATGCTCGGGTTACGTTACCAATTTCAACCTATAATCAAGAAAATGGAAAGATTGAACAGGTTGATAAAACACTGGGTGGAGATTCTACGGTTGCAGAAAAGTTGGCTTTGGCAATGGAATCAGCGGTATCAGTTTTAACGTCCGGTTTACAGGCTGCTTTGAAATCTCTCGACCCATTTATTCAGGCTCTAGGGAAACCTTTTGCAGATGGATTATCAGCTTTCTTATTTGCAAAGACCTCTATTTTTATTAAGCTTGGTGCATTTGTGGCTACTGGTTTTATTGAAACATTTAAGTTAGCTATGAGTCAGTATTTGCCGAAGATTATGTCTTTTATAGGTACTGAATTAAGTAAAATTTCATTTGCAGGATTACATTTTGGTGTAGATTCAGCCCAAGGTGGTAATGGAAAGAGTTCAAATTGGGTAGGCCCAGCTTTAGCATCTGGATTATCTACTGAGGCAATTTCTAAAATAATGAGCACACAAGGGGAAGTTACTACTCCAGTAGCAGAGAAAAAAAATACTGCGATTGAAGATGCAATGATGGCAGGATATGATTCATTTAATACTCCTTATGGGGCTTTTGGAGTTGATATGAATGAATTAAATAAAGTTAATGCTGTTTCTCAACAAGCAGCTTCTGATTTAACGGGGGCCGGGGATAAATTAGTAGATACTTTAACAGTTGTAGCGAATGCAGCGAGTAAATTAAATCAGAAAGTTGAATCTATTCAGAGAAGTTCCTCAATGAAAGATATTAAGGGGATTTAATATGATTTCAGGAACATTTAGAGTAACGTGGAAGGGAATAACTTTAGGTGACCATGCTTATGTTACGACTTCTTATAGTGGTAATACTGAGGTTAGAGTTATTCCAAGAGCTAAAGGTGTTTTAATTCATTCTACGGCAGAAATGGGTGGCGGTGTTTTAAATATTTCTATTAAGGGTGTTAAAGTAGCCGATAGTAGATTAGCTTTAGAGTCTTATTTTTTAAATTTAGATTCTACTTTAAGTTTAAATACAGGTGGGTCTTTAGTAATTGATGGGACTTTAACTTTAACTAATTGTTATTTAGAATCGGTAGACCAAGATGAGTCAGATTTAAAATCGAATACATTTACTTTTAAATTTATTAAAAGTTTATAATAGGATATAATATGGCTGACCCTGTGATTACGACAGTTGGAGAAGATACAGTTTATTCGTTTTTAGCTTCTGGTACTTTTATAGCTGAAAGAGATATGTATGTTCGTGCTTTAGTAGTTGCTGGGGGTGGCGGTGGTGGGAATGGGGATAAGTATGCTGCTAATGGAGGTGGTGGGGGTGCGGGTGAGGTCGTAGAGGTATTTAATTTTTTTATTAGTGCTGGAAGTTATTCTATCACTGTTGGAGCAGGTGGAGCAAGTGCAACCAATGGTCAGGATTCTACTTTTGCGGTAGTATCTGCAAAAGGTGGTGGTAATGGTGCAAGTAATGCTTATGCAGCAGGGACAGGTGGGTGTGGCGGTGGTGGTAATGGCGGTCGTGGTTCTACGCATCGGACTCATGGTGTCGCAGTTCCCTATAATGTAGGTTGTGGTTATGCTGGGGGAGATGGTGCATCCATTAATGGTGGCGGTGGTGGTGGTGGTGCCGGAGAAGTCGGTCAAGCGTGTCAAGCTTATGTTGGAGGGCACGGGGGTGCTGGAGTATCTTCCGATATTACTGGAAGTGTAGTTTATTACGGTGGTGGTGGTGGGGGTGCGAATAATACAGGTGGTATAGGTGGTAATGGCGGTGGTGGTAATGGCGGAACTGAAGGAGTACTTGGAGGTATAGGAACTGCTGGGGCTTCAAATACAGGTGGCGGTGGTGGTGGTAGTGCTTCTTCTGGGTCTCCCGCAGGGTCAGTTGGAGGTTCTGGAATAGTCATTATTCGTTTTGCTACGGAGGCTCCAGTAGACCAACCACAATTATCCGTTGCATTAGATTGGGTGGCTTTAAGTAAGGCCTCAAAAACAGCACAATTAGAATGGGCAACTGTTAAACAGACAAAGTTTATTCCAAATATTATTAATTTTCAAAATTCATATATTATTCCTGAAATTCAAACCATAAAAAATGTCGTAAGTATGGATTGTTGTTTTGTAGGGTATTCTGTAATATTAAAAAATAGTGGAACTACTGGGACTACTTCTTTTGATATTTATATTAAAAATGAATTAGTAGCTTCTGAGATTATTTCTGCGACTAATTTGGAATACAGCAATATTATTTATTTACCAATGGAAAGTTTAATTAATGCTGGTAATGAAATTAGTATTAAACTTATTTCAGTGGCTTCTGGGGCTGAAGATTTGGTTCTTAATCTATATACTATGACATTTCCGTTTTTATTACAAGATATTTATGTGGGAAATATTATTGATGATTACTTATTAAATGGTGTTAAAAATAATTTATTATTTTTATCTTCGGATTATTGGAGTATTGATTTTAATCAGCCATTATTAGCGGTCGAGAGCATTATAGCGTATACTGCTAATAATACTGAGGTTGAATTAACGGCAAATATTACAAATGGCGATTTTTATAATAATAGAATTTTAATTACGCCAAATACTACGGATATAATTAAACAAATTAATTGCAGAGTTAAAGATATAGCCGGGAGAAGTTATAATTTTAATTTTAAACCAACTATTTATGATAATTATGCGGTAGCCCCTGATTATTTTTATGTAAATTTAGAAGAGGTAGACCCCAATTATGAGTTAATTTTACCTGTATTAGTACCGTTTACTTCTTATAGATATAGCTTCGATGGTGGAATTACTTGGACAGCAAGTATTATTCCTGACCCATTAAATTGGATTACATTAGATTTTTCTGGATTAGTTGCAGGCGAAAAAAATATTTTAGTTGAATATTTAATTGGGGATTTTACAATTACAGAAACTTTAACTATTAATTATATTACTGAAGCATTAGATTGTAATATAAATTTTTTAGGGGAGGAATTTCAGTTAGTTTATTCCGATGTAGTCCCTTTTAATAAAGTTGAGATTTATAAAGATGAAACATTATTTTCTAGTCTAAGTCCTACTTTAATAGATGGATGTGATACATGCGGTGTTAATACAGGGGCAAAAACTATAACAATTGCTGCCGGGAGTATTTATTATTTAGGTGAAAAATATACTTGGGCCGGAACTGCGGTAGCTTTAGATATCGATACTGAGGCTAAACAGCGAAATTGTAGAGTATTATTTGGATTTAATACCAGCTCTAAAACTTTTGAATTTAAAGTTTATGAACCAGATACTTGGAATGTTTCGTTTAATGATTCTTTTGCAAATTTTATTAATATATTTGTACAAGATATTTGTGTATCTTATTCGTATACATTACCATTAACATGGTCAGTTACAGTGTACAAACAATGGGCTATTTTTATAGAAAATTTAATTTCGGTGGATTTAAGTATGGATTCAGATATTACTGTAACAGTATATGATATTTTAGGACGTTATAAGGAGTTTACGTATTCTCAAGTTAATACCGTATATTCAATTTGGAGAACGTTGATTGTTACAGATTCTGAAGATAATATTATTCAGCCCGGACAGATTCATCAAAATGATTCTTTAACTTATACAGTTGGTGATTAAAGGATATTATGGACGAATATAAAATTGTCGATGAAAATTCTGGTTTTGTAATTGCAACTCCTGTATTAATTCCATTGCGTTGGAGATATATTTATACTACGAAAGAAAGTTTTGCGGGGAATCGGGAAGATGTCCCGAATACTTTGGGTTTTTTAGCAATTACTCCAGAGTATACTGAATACGGTTATTGGACTACAGGAGGGACTACAGCTAATGTTTATCGTACTGCTTGCATGGTAGTAAATTATCAAGGAGGTTTTCGTTTTCGTAGAAGTTTATCGGTATATTATAATGATGCTGGGACACAGATGTTAGCTAGCACTTCTATGAATTTTACTATTTCAGAACATAATATTGAAATTGACTGGAAATATACATTAAATCAATTAGCAGCTTTATATAATCCTGCTGCTTATAAAATTGGAATCATACGTATTTCTGATGCTTCTGGAAATAACGAGATGGATATTACCGGAGAAAATTTAATAGATTTAACTACAGTTAATCAAGTTTACGCCCAATCACAGAGTGAAGATTTTGATGGATATAGTAAGGGTTTATTTGGAAATAAGACAGCCGTAGAGGCTGAAGTGTCTACAGTTACGGCAAATGGCGATGATATAAATATTCCTATTGTAGACCCGGCGAATATTACGATGTCAGGTGTTTCTGCTGGAGATACCGGATTAGCTTTTACTAATGCTGTGAAAAATTTAACGAGTGGCTGTGTTAGTGATACCCGTAGTGTGCCATTATATTTAAAGGTCTGGGTAACTTCTTATGTAGCTGGCCCAGATTTTTCTGACCCAGAAGTAACGGCGCAGACGACAGACCCTGATGCCAGTCCTTCAAGTGCAAGTACTTCTGCGGGAAAATCTATTACAACTAATAATGGGTCTTCTAGTCAGGGATTAAATTCTACAGTTACACAATATGGTAATACACAATTACCATTTGACTCCGTATACATGACCGGGGAAAATTATAATAATTTCGTAAGTGCGGGAGGTGGATTAGTTGGAGAGTCTGGGATTTTTCCAAATAGTCCTACATTATATATTGATGATATTAAGTTAAGTCTTGAAGGCAGCAGTATGACTATTAAAGAAGTATCGAAATTTGATGTTACACCATCTTTAAGCTTAGGTGAAAAAATTTATGGATATATTTTAGATGAAAATAATATAAGTTTACCAATGTTTTGTGGATATGTAATTAGTCGTTCAAGAACTTTATCTGGAGATACACAAGAATTAACTTATGAATGTCGAGATTTAACTTATTTTTTAAACCAGTTTTATACATCATCTTATTATATTTATAGACCACCCTCAGAAAGTGGAAGTGGAGAAATTAAAACTTATGATGATGTTTTAAAAGAAGTTTTATTAGATGCTGGAATCCCATATGCAACTTTAAGTATTCCAACGACTACAGCTTCTCCAGTTAATTGGGTATATGAAACTGTAACTAATGTTTTAGAGTGGGCAGTAAAATTATTTGGAAAATATACTTATTTTACAGATAGATACGGAAAATTAAATGTAGCTGCAATAGATTCTGGGGCACTATTAAAAACATATGTTATTCCTACGGAAGGGACAAGCTTAGCTGCAAATCATAAGGTTTTAAGTTTTGAACCTATTACAGATTATTCTCGTTCCAGAAGTAGAATTATTTTAGCGGGTGATTTTGAAATGAAAGAGGTTACAGAAATTTTAACATTACCCGGTACTAGAGCTACACATCAGGATAATCCAGCAGCCGTTACCAAAACTGGAGTTTATTACTCAGAAAATTCTGATGGAACACAAACTTATTATATTTTAGTTGTTCCATCTAGTACGCTAGCGGATAAATTAGTTTCGTATCCGGGTGCTTCTGCTAGAGCAATTTATTTAAGGCAGGAATATGATATTTATTCAGATAATCCGGTATTACAGGAAATTTGGGAATCAGCTTTAAATAAAGATGTAAATAAAGAATTAACTATTACGCAATTAAGTACCACTCCGGGTAATAGCTATATTTATATCGAAATTTCTACATTAGACCCAGATTTAGCCTCTTTTGCGGGAACAATGATAGTTTCTGTAACTTATAATACTGTATCTGATTCACCGATTCAAGTTATTGCAGATACAGGCTTGACGGGTGGTACCGAGGTTATTAAAAGGCCTGAGTTTAAAAAGATTACGGCCACAATTGGAAATATAGATGATACGACTTTAATGGAAGCAAACCTAGAATTATTAAAAGAATTTTATCAACCCATTTATGGTGGAACTTTAACTTTAGATAGTTTAGATACGGAAATTTCTTTATTAGGAAAAGTTTCTATTTCTGGTACAGATTTAAGCTCTATAGAGTCGAATAATTTAATTATTTATAGTATTGAGTATAAGGTATCTGATAAAAAAACTATTGTCGAGTTATCGAATAAAGTTTATGAGGGTTTACCTTTCTTTGATATGATTCGTGAACGTAGTCGGGATAAAAATGAATTATTAATTAAAATGGGCCAATTATCTGTAGAGTCCCTATATAAGAGGTTATAAGATGCAAAGTCAGCGGGGAACCATAACACTTACATCTAGTTCTTGGCAAGAAATAAGTCCCACATTTGATATTACTTCTTATGGGGTATATTCTGCTCAGGGAGATTTTTATATCCAAGAATATTATTTAGATGCTTGGGGAACATCTATTTTAGTTTCTACTGGAGACCCATATCATAGGGCAACTTCAATTAGAAAAATAAGATTTTTAGCTGTTACTGGTAGTATTGAAATAAATTATACTTTAACAGGATTTGTAGCGAGTAGAATTAATGGTGAAGAGGTATCTGAAGGTAGTGGAGGTTCTATAGATACTTCTTATGATGGTGGCTTTGCTAATTCAGTTTTTTTACCTGACCAAACTATTGATGGGGGAGGAGCATAATATGGCAGATAGAATTCAAATTCGTAGGGATACAGCTACTAATTGGACTTTAGCTAATCCTACTTTAGCTCAAGGAGAACTGGGTTTAGAGTCCGATACACTAAAGATTAAATTTGGTGATGGAAGTACTGCATGGACATCTTTAGCTTATGGTTTATTAGGCCAGACCGGAGTAGCTGGGTCAGTATGGTATAACGATTCTGGCGTTCCGGGTTCGGAGCTGGGGGTTAACGGTGATTATTATTTAGATATTTCATCTGGGGATGTTTATACAAAATTGGAAGATTCTTGGGGAAGTCCAATTATTAATCTTTTCGGCCCACAAGGAGACCAAGGAGATGCTGGAAATACGTGGTATTCTGGGTCAGGGGTTCCTTCCGATGGATTAGGTGTAAATGGTGATTTTTATCTAAATACTGCCACTTATGATGTGTATAAAAAAGCAGCAGGAACATGGGGTAGTATTTTATTAAATATTAAAGGAGCACAGGGAGATACGGGAGTTGGGATTACCGAACAATCTATTGGGTTTACCGTTACAGGAGGTATAACTCCAAAAACATTAATTGTTGCTGAGGATGCCAATGTCTCAGGTACCAATACTGGAGACCAAGATTTAGATGGATACGCCCCTTTAGCCGACCCGACTTTTACTGGAGATATTACTTTATCTGAAAATGCGGATATTAAATTAGTTTCTGGGTTATCTGCGGATGGAAAATTTACGGGGATTGTAGAAACTGGGATTGCTGGAGATGCTTTAAGTTTTGGTCAAATAGTTTATTTTTCGTCTGTAGATTCTCGCTGGGAATTAGCTGATGCAGCCTCTGAACTAACGGCAGGACAGGTAAGATTAGGTATATGTATTTTAAATGCTACCGGAGATGGCGAAATAACGAAAATTTTAGTGTATGGTAAAGTAAGAGCCGACGCACAGTTTCCAACATTTTCTATTGGAGCTCCAGTATATATCTCTGCCTCTGCGGGGGAACTTCAGGTAGCACAACTATCCGGGACAGACCAAGTAATCCGAATTGTAGGATATGGTATCACAGTTAATGAATTATTTTTCTGTCCATCAAATGATTATATAACCCATGTTTAAGGAGGATGTATGGCGTATTCAAATGCAATTTTTTATTTAGATTATGAAAATGGTAGTGATGCTGCTCGAACCACTATTTCAGATATTGTTTTCTCGAATCCTTCTGAAGACATTGTATTAGGAACTAAAGTAGGTCATGGGTTAGTAACAGGAGCAGTTATTACTATATCTGGATGTACGCAGGCTTACGCTAATTCGACGTGGAAAGTTACTCGAATAGATGATGATACATTTACATTAGATAGTGCTTCTTGGTCTTCTTTTAATGGGGCTGATGTTACAGGAAATGCGGTTCCTTTTGGAGGGTCTTCGTGGGCTGATGCGTGGAAAACTATTACATCTAGTGGTGTTTCGGCTTCTCGTGTAGCACCGGGAGATACTGTTAGAGTAGCCAAATCTCCAGACCCGGTTTCTTTAGGTACTACGGGTGCGTGGACATGCTGCCCCAATACTTTACCATCAGCGGTAAGTATTACAAGTTCTACTAATGCGTCTCCGATACAAATTAATAAAACGGGACATGGTTTAGTTACCGGGGATATTATTTATATTCAAGACCATACTACAAATTTAACAGCTAATGGAACATGGATAGTAACTAGGGTAGATGATAATTCATTTACGTTAGACGGGTCTGTAGGAGTCGGTGCCGGAGCCTCGGGCACATTTACAAAAATTCCTTGGCATTGTGTTGTGTTAGGTGCAAGTTCTGTACAGACTATTACCCGCTGTGAACAGGCGTGGGTAGCTGCGAATTCTGCGACTGTGACATTAGATGTTACACAATATAAGGAGGGCGATGCTTCTATGAAGTGTGTAAAAGCATCTCCGGCTAATTCAACCTTATATGCGTATTTTGCAACTGGGACTTTAGATTTATCTGGGTATCAAAAATTAAGTTTTTGGATTTATAATGCAACCGCAATTACGGCAAATCAGTGGTCTATTTATTTGTGTTCTGACACTGCGGGAGCTACGGTTGTAGATACTATTGCTATTCCGGCTATTCCTTCGGTAAATAAATGGGTTTGTTTAACTTTGGTAGGGGATAATGCAAATTTTGGAAGTGCGATTCAATCTATAGCTTTATATTCTGGTTCGTCTGCGGGAAGTACGTCTGGTATTTATTTAGATAATATTATTGCATGTACTACCGATGGATTAAACTTACAGAGTTTAATTTCAAAAAATTCTGCTGCGCACGGCGGAACAGAACCATTTTTTGCTATTCAAAGTATCAGTGAGGATGGAACTGTGGTGCGATTGGATAATACACCAACGACTCTGGCTTCTGCTAATTTAACTACCCGTGGGGGCGGTTATTCAGGAGTGACAGAGACAGTAACAACTTATAAAAGAGAGACTATAAAAACCGATTTAGTTGCTTCTAACTTAAATATTATTGATGTTCAAGATAGTGGTACAGACGGCGATTTAATTTCTTATGAGGGTGGATATAACACATCTTCTTCTTTACAAGATGGTGAAACTTATTTTGACGGTTTGAATGGTTTCGGTATTGGGTTATACCAGACTAACAAAAGTTATTTCAGTTTTAATTATTTTAGTTTTTATCGCTATGGAAGTGGTATTTCTTTTACGGGTGGACATCATATTACTTTAAATAATATAGGTAATATTAATTCTAACTTAGGGTGGGCCTTTACAACGTCTGGGTCTTATGCGGTTACGTTGAATAATTTAATTAGTTGTTCAAATAATGCTGCTTATGGGATTATTTGGGCTTATGGTAGTTATAATTTTACAGTGGGAACAATTTCTCATTGCAGTAATAATACTGGAACTGGGTTCGCTCTCTTTTCTGGGGTTTATAATATTACGGTCGAGGCATTATCCTATGCTAATAATAATACTGCAAATGGAATTATGTTTTCTGCCAGTACTACAAATCGTTTTGAATTAATTAGTAATGCTTGTTTTAATGCTCAAGGAATAAATTCAACTAGCCACGGTAATTGGTTTGATGAAATTACTAATATAAAGTATAACACAAATGGGATTTACGCCCCGGCTGTAGATAGTAATTATTTTGGATTAATTAGTAACTGTAACTATAATACCTCTTCGGGATTATATTTTGCAGGAGGGAATAAAAATACTTTTAGGTCAGTATCTTTAGTTGGAAATGGGGGTAATACAATTTATTTAACTAGCGGTAGTAACAATCGTTTTTATAATGTTACTACTTCTGGAAATACGGGGTATATTTTTACAGTTACTAGAGGTACAAACTACGTTAGAAATGCTGTTATCGCAGAAGCTTCAATCGTTACCGGGGCCGAGGCATATGCTGATTGTAGATTATGTTTTGAAAAATTAAATGGTACCGCTGGAAATAATTATATTTATTCAGATTCTGGGTATATCACTTCTGTAGCTACAGACCGTTCTGGTGGAACTGGGATTATGTGGAAGATGTTTATTACCGCTGCTGCGAGGAATGCTGTTTATCCATTAACTTTATCAATCGCTAAAATTGCCGTAGTTGCAAATAAATTAGTAATGGTAAAAGCTTGGGTGAAAAAAGACCATGCTACAAATGTAAAAGCTAAACTGAATTGTCCATGTGGACAGTTATCTGGTTTAACCACAGATACATCAGCAGTAAAAGCTAATGATACTGATTGGGAAGAATTAACTGTTACTTTTACACCGACAGAAGCTGGAGTAGTAGAAATTGAAGTTTCTGCGGAATATGTGGCTGGAAATTCCCAAGTTTATGTTGAAGATATGACTATAACTCAGGAAAGTTAATATGAGTCTACCTTCGCCTACAGATTTAAAATCTATGGATTATTCTTTCATGGGCCAGCCGTTTGTACAGGTTCCGGCTACGATTGGAATGAAATTATCTTCTATGGATTATTTTTCAAACGGATTACCGTTTGTAGTAAATCCAAATCGAAATGAATTACCATCAGCAGCGGATTTAAAATTAATGGATTATTCATTTTTAGGACAACCTTTTATCCATGTTCCGGCAAATAGCACTATTAATGTTACCACAATGGATTATTCACTGAATGCTCAACCTTTTATTACTAATCCGAATGATACAGTGGTGGCGGAAACAACTTCTTTAATTAAAACAATAAATGGATTAATTTTAGCAAGTATTAAGACGATAAAAGGGTTAGCAGTTAGCGTTATTAAAAGTTGGAATGGTATACCAAATAGTTAAATTTTAATATTTAAAAAGGAGTGATAAATGAAATGTCAAAAGTGCGGTAACGAGTATGATTACTTAGCCCAGACTGAAGCAGGTATGGGTTATATAAAATGTCCGGGTTGCGGTGTGAAAACCGACCAGACAGGCAAGACGTATGAAGAAGCTGCTCCGGCAGCCACGCCGGAAGTAAAGCAGGAGAGTTCGTTCTTCACGGATTTGGTGAAGAATCGCAGGACATATCAGGATAACACGGGAAAATAAGCATCTACACAGGAACGGTAACCCCGAACTTGCCGGGTATTAGGCATTGGCGATGCGGTTGGCAAGACCCTCGCTGAGTAAAATCCTGCCGTTGCCTGTTATAGGCCGAAATGTGAATGCCGGAATAAACCCAATACCTTCTGGGGTCAGATTGTGGGGTCACAAATTAGGCCGTTCCAGCCCGAGCGCAGGGCAAGAATAGACTACTCTTTGGCAGAAATGCCGGGTGGTCTTTTTCTTTTGTGTAAAGTGAAATGTACCTTAACGGGTACAATTATGGCGATAATGCCATATTTGGAATGCTTTAAGGATAAAATTGTGAGTACTGTACCTTTTCGGGTGCGTTATTACTGGTGTTTTGGCGATACCTGTCCGTCACTAGGTCTGGCCCCGCCCCGGTGTCCGGGCCTCCCCAGCCCCAGTTCCGGTCATGCCTCGCCAAAAGCTCTTATCCTGCCCCGTCAAAATGGGCCTGAATAGGCCGTTTTTCTGGGCTCTCGGGCCCTACAAGGCCCGTTCGCCGAGCAGTCGGGGCTTGGCCCCTCCTTTGTGCTGGTGCGCCACTAAGTGGGCAATTTAGGCGTGTTTTTGTCCCGGAATTTGGTAACGTTCATATAAAACACTTCTTCCGCCTGTGCTTTCGCCTAGAAAGCGTGGAAGATGTCCGGCGTCATTCGTTCGTAATGATGTGTCCAGCCCGGCATTACTTATTCCTTGCGTTAAATTGAACGACAGCGATTTGTTTCTTGAGTCCCGTTAATTCATCAATAGTATTTGTCCCGGCAAACGAGCCCCCAGAGAATCATGTAGGGCTTGGTCTTGTCTGGGGTGATACGGTATAACCGTTTTGATTTGGTCATGTACACGTATTCGATTTTGATGTCCGGGGCGTCTTCATAAAAAATATAACGCACTTCCAAGGTGGGCCAGTATTTCGTCCAGCCCTTGGAGAGATTTTTCACTATGAAGAATTTCTGTTCGCCTGTTGCGAAGATTTTCATTTCAACATTTCCAAGAAGTTATTGATGTCCTGCAAACAACCACGGCTGTAAAGAGTATCGCTCGCCGGAAAAAAGCAATACTGTCTCCAAGGCCCGTGCCATTTAATTATACCAAGCTGCACGTCAGAACTCTTTGAACATACGCCAAATACACGAGTCTTGGGCTTGTTGGCAATGAGTGTGAAATAAAGATATTCGGATTCAAAGTCAAGTGTCATTTTATTACTCCTAAAGAATATAATGGCCGTTTCCACCACGGGATACTTTTCAAGGCATCTCGAAGCATTCGTTGAAATTTTGTTCTGTGAACTGTTTCCGTCCACGGAGTTCTGCAAATAAATGTGCGATTGGAATCACGGAGAAATTCAACGTGCAAAAAATACCAACCACAAATTAAAAAAGACCTCTGGCAATGGTCAAGTCCGCTCATGCCGAATTCTGCATAAGAACAGTCATGAATGGCCCAAAGCCGATGCTTATGGCCCCGTTTAATCTGGTATTTAGTCCAGTTTAGACGAATGGATTTGATTTTAATGGCCATGTTAAACTTTTGTCGTCCAACGTTTGTGAAGACGAAGTAAGCTGGGCGAGTGACACCAGTGTTCTTTGCCTCGTGAATCAACGAGCAAATAAGACAGCACAGTTGTGTCCTGCTGCATGTCAACGATGGTGTAAACTTCTCGATTTCCAGCGTAAATTACTTCATCCGTTTCTTTATATCGTGCCATTTTCTACCATCCTGTTAATAATTCCTGTTAGGGTTCCGATTAAACAATACCGCATTGTGCGAGCCACGTCGTCTATTGATTGCCAAGCTGATTCCGACAAAAGCCGGGTTTCAGCGATAACGAAAGTGTGTCCATTATAACCCCACTTTAAAACAAATCGAACTGACAAGGAATCCTTAACAGTTCGCCAATCAAACTTCGCATCTTTCATGTCGAATGTCATCATACCTTTAGCCTTCCGATAAGAGGAAGACAAACGAATGAGGTTGCTGCACTCAGAAAAATTAAGCCCGTCAAGCCCATGATAGGGAATAAGAATGCCCCGGCGAGACTGCTGCATGTTGAGGCCAGATTACTCACACTGCATAAGAGCGCAAAACTGGTGGCCTCGTGGCCATGCTGAGTATTCCGGGCCATGAAATCAAGGAGCATCAAATTGATGAACATGCCAATCAGGCTGAAGATTACATCGTAGACGATTGCTGTTACCGGGGTGAAGTACAGATAGCATAAAGATGTCAGGGCCCCGATAAACACAGAGATGATTAACATTTTCTTTAGTTCAAGTTTAGGCCCGAACTTGAAATAAAGGAGTGCGCCGAAAATACTCACCACGGATGTAATAGTTCCCAGAGTACCAATCCACAACTTGCTCCAATGAAACTGGTCACGTATGATGAATGTCAGTGGAGTTCCAAAGGATGGAGAGAACTGGTAAAGAAAAATAAACAGGGCCACGACAAGCAGATTCTTGTCAGTGAACAGCTTCTTCAGGATGACCCAGAACGAGGCATTGTGCTTTTCTTTGGCGTGGGTTTCCCGGTACATGAACGCTGTGACAGCAATTAGAGCGTAAAAGGGAATCAGAAGCAGATAACCAAGCTGGTAATTGAACTTCTCGGCGATAAACCCTCCGCCTACGCCCACGAGAATCGAGGCCACAGTGATAGAAATCCACTGAATGCTTTGAATCTTGCCCGTCATCTTGTGTTTTTTGCCCTCGATGCACATAATCCCATCAACGGCTACGTCCCGGACGGCGGAGTTCCAGTTTCCAATCAGCATGAGTCCAATGATTACCGGGATGGCCAGTATGGGAGACAGTCCAAGAACGAGTGCAATAATTACACTGGTTGCAAGAGAGGAGATGAGCCAGAAGCGTTTTGACCAATGAAAGGTATCAATCAGGTATCCTATGACTGGTTTTATCAGCCATGCCAAGCCCACGAGGCTGGACAGGAACATGATTTTGGATTCATCGTAAGAAAGCGTTTCCTTGAGGTAAAAGAAGAATGCTGAAGAAGGTAATCCCTCTATACCTTGGCCAAAATATACGCCAGAGGACAGGGCGAAGATTAAAAAGAATTTATTTGAAGTTATGCTCGAAAATTTTTTTAACATGTTGTAAAAAATCACTTTTTGATAGGGTATTTTTAGCGTAATTACAATACTTACAACAGGATACTACATTTTGTGTCGTATATCCTTTTGTTGAATCGAGACGGTCTAACCCATTATGTTTAAATTCTCCATTGTATTGTCGTTTAGTAATTTGACTTGGAGGTTCTCCACAATAATGGCATGTCTGTTGACTAAGAATATAAAATTGTTTAAAAGAGATTGACCATGAAATTCCACGACGTTTCGCATTACGCTTTGTCGTATCGAAAGTTGTTTTAGCGGCTGCAAGACCTTTTGGAAGTCTTCGGGCTTTTGAAGCGTTTTCAATTCGTTTACAACCACACGATTTTGTATCACCACTAATTAAACTTTGTTTATCAATAATTTTTTGGACTCCACACATACAGTTACATAAATACATAAAATTATGTTTTCCATTTGGACGGGTTTTGATGGTTTGCTGTCTAATAACAGTTAGCCTTCCAAAAATTGTTCCTTGTTTAATTGGTTTCAGTTCAGAGCTCATCAACTTCACCGTCCGGTTTCACGAGAATGCTGTGCCCATTAAACCAAACGAGATGGTCAATGTGGTCATCCTGTTCACAGCCAAAATCAATCATTTTTTGAAGCGTTTCTCTTTGTGCTTTTGTCATATTCGCCACCCGGAGAGCACGTTTAAACTTTTCTGTTGGGTCAAGCTCTTTACTCATGTTAGGCCTTGTGGGCTCTGTTCAGATAAGCGATAAGTGCTTTACGCAAATCTGCCGGGCAGAAAATCTCATATTGAGATAAATCTTCCCGGTATCCGATGATGCTATTCTTTGCATTCGGATTGGCCCGGAACTGGTACGTATCCTCAATGATGGCGTCCTTATGGAACCATGCCAGAGGAGCTAACAGTCGCTTGAATTCGATTTTTCGTTTATTGGATTCAACCCAGCGCATTCCCATGATTCGTCTCCTTAATCAATTGTTTTTTTGAAAGCCTGTCTCACAGTTTCGGCGAAGGCCTTCCAGACGAAGCCACAGACTCGGCAGACATAATCCATTCCTTTTGCAGTTACACGCAGATAGACTTTGCGCTTATTGCATTTGGGACACTTTTTGTCATGCTGGTAATTGTCGTCCATTTTCAAGCTCCTTCAGTTTTCTTAGTTCTTTGTACGCTTCATTGTTACTGCAAATCAAGGTTCTCACATGACTTTTCAATGTGATGTTGACCGAAGATAATCTCCGGGCCAGCTTTTTCCAAGCATTAGGATACGGCTCGTTGTGCAGCATTTTTGCACGTTTGACCACATAAATCATATCCTCCGGGCGTGGAGTCCAGACCCCAGCTGCTTTTGAACATCTATATTCAAGTATACCATACTTTTCATGCGTTGTCAAGACCCATTCTTTCGCTATCTCAACAAGCTCAGTTGGCACGCACATAAAAAATTGGTGAGGGATATGGTACTTTTTGATGAGTTCCGGGGTTGGGTTCCGGTAAATATCATGCTTAGTTTTCTTGGCCTTTTCTCCTTGCCACACATCAGACTTGGAGGTTTTGATTTCAATCTCGGTCAAGAAACCATCATCAAACACACTAACATCGGTGTTGCCAAGAGCAAAGCCTACCTCGTCGGCGCAGACAAGTTGCTTTTTGTACCGATAATTGGAGAGGACAGCAATTTTGATAATGTCGGAGGTGATTTTATCCATGACATCTCCTATTACTGTTTCTGTTCGCAAATAATTTCGGCTCCGTTGATAGGGAGTTTCAATAAATCATCGAGGTAATCCGGATTGACAACCGTCCAGTTGACCTCATTCCCGGCAGCATCCTTAAAACGATAATCCGTGTATTTATGAATGGCCCAGACAACAAGCTGTGAACACACGGGAATATTGGTAATGTGAAATGTCTTGGTGAACCAGAATACGGGAGTCTGATTCCCGGTGAACGTTCGTTTCAACCAAGAAGCTGTAGCATCGAGGATGAATAAAGGATACTTATCCCAGCCGTAGGCTTTTCCAACCTGTTCTGCGAGGCCTCTTGAGAGCTTTTCCCGGTCAACATCAGAAAGAGGAATCCGGTAAATGCGGATGGTTCGATTGTTGTATTTGCTCTTGAGACTGTCAGTAATTTTGACCAGAGCCTCGATGATGTTTAACGGTGTGGCAAAAATAAAGGAATGATTAAACTCTGCATCCTTTGTCCACATGTTTTCAAAGAAGCGAATGGTTTTACCAAACCAACTGTTATCAGCACTAAGGCCGATGTCACCGCAAATAAAAGCAGTTTCAGAATAGGACTGCATATCAACCTTTCTTCTGTTTACGCATATGCTTTGAGAAGCTGTCCCACCAACGGGATATTTCTTCTCGGGCATTCCGGCCCCAGTAGGATTTTTCAAAGCCTTGAACGACGAGCCATGTAATAATCTGGCCAAGAGAGGCAGCCAACACAGTGAGAAGAAAACTTTTCATTCTTTATTCCGGGCATCAAGGTTAGCCCGCTCCTTGTTCTTAAATTTGTGTTCCCATTTACCTTTCCAAGGCTTACACATCTTGCAACCACCGCCCGGTTTTTTCTTACGGGCATTTTTACGATTCGGATGGGACATCATAGGATTTTGCTCCTTATAAGATTGACTATGAACATGACAAATAAAATCAATTGGAACAGAGGCCCAGCATAATCGCCAGAGCCATTCCTAATATTATGTAAAGAATCAGGAGTTCCATGTTATTTCCGATATTTGAGAATTAAAATAATCATCAATCCCAACAAGATGAAGGATGGGATGTAAGACACGATGACAGGCCAGTTGTGGTTCAAGGCCAGTCCACATGCAGAAACAATATATGCCACGTAGCAAATTACGTAAAACGGAAGCGAAATGCTTTTAACATCCTTTGTTTTGATGGTCTTGTAAATCTGGGGCAGTAATTCGATTCCCCAAAGCAGGCCACCGATATAAATCAGGGCATCTCCAAGCTGTGGCATAAGAAGTCCTCATTTCTGGTCTTTCAATAGCTTAATTGCTGAAAGATGTTCATAAATGATTCCGCTGACGACGAGGTAAGGAAGATTCATCTGTTTGCAGATTTGCGGGAACCGCATCCCGGCCTGCTTGTGAGCGATTACTCTTTCCCGGATAATTGGGTCAACGCCAGCAATCTTGTTCTCAAGTTCTTTAGTAAACCAGCGCACGTGGCTCATACGTCCATCTCATTTTCATGGAACGAATACCTCACGATGACACCCTGCGGAGTTTCGTAATTGTCGAGGTAAATCTTGACTTCAGCCAAGAGCACTTCCTGACCGTCGAGGTCTTCACAGTGTCGGAACAAGCGCATAATGCGAAACACGTCACTTCCGCCAGCCTCCCGGTAACCTTCTTTGGCTAAACCATCAACAACATCTTGCAAGAGTTTAACAAATGCTTCTTTCATACAGACTCCTTTTTAATAAGTATACCACAAGATTAATGCACTGTCAAGAGTTAATCGAATAATTCTCTTGAGGTGACTGAGGCGGTGCCCATCTTTCCAACAACGATACCAGCAGCTTTGTTGGCCAGCTTGACACTTTTGAGGGGAGCAGTTCCGGCAGCAAGCGCAACGGTGAAAACGGCAATCGCAGTATCTCCGCATCCCGTAACATCAACAACTTCCATAGGCTCCACAGGAACATGTGTGGCAGCATATTGTGTAAGCAATAGCATTCCATTTTCGCTCAAAGTCACGAGCAGGTAATCCAAATTCAAGTCCCGGCGAATCTGCATCCCGGCAGTTTCAACATCCTGCAAGGTTTCCAGCTTTTTACCTACGGCCTGTTCGAGTTCCTTTTTATTGGGTGTCATGCAGGTGGCATTTTTGAAACAGTCCCAATTCTTTTTGTGAGTATCTATGACAACGGGTATCTTCCGTAGTTTAGCTTCACGGCAGATTAATTCGGCCAATTCCGGGTAAATCATCCCTTTCTCATAATCTGAGATGATAACGGCATCATAGTGCTTGATGTTTTTGACCAAGAAATCTTCAAGCCCCCGGCCCATTTCGGAGCCTTTAATCGAGGACTTGTCTTCATAATCAACACGAAGAAGCTGAACGTTTCCACAGGTAAAGCGAGTCTTGACGATAGTGGGTCGTCCAGAGACTTGTTTGACATTTTTAGTGACCACACCGGATTCACTCAGGAGCTTCTTGACCAAATCGCCATGCCAATCGAAGCCCACTTGACCGACCTGTGTGGCACAAATGCCAAGAGAAACAATGTTCTTGGATACATTGCTGGCTCCTCCAAGACGGAAGTATGTTTCTTTCTTGTCAAGAATCGGAATGGGAGCCTCCGGGGAAATCCGGGTTACCGTTCCGTTGACATATTCATCGAGGATAATGTCCCCGATGACCAGCAAATTGAGGTCTTGAAATTTTTTCATCTTAATCCCACCAACGGTCACAATATGTTTCGAGGAGCTTGAATAGATATTTCTTTTCCCGCTCTCTCATGGCGTTATCTTCTACGTGAGCTTTGCTGTGGACTCGGAGAGCGAATTCATTCAGGCGAGCATTATCTCTCACTTTATCCATAACGAAGTCACAAGAGACTGTGCATTTGCCGGGCACTTTGGGGCCGAAGACCATATCGAGGCGACCAAAAATCTCCTCAACCTTGTCTGCCTGAACCCGGTAATCATCTTCCATGAGACGCCGAGCCAGTTCCCGAGCGATACGGAGCTTTCTCATCTGGGTAGAATTGATGTCAGAGTCCCAAACGCAACTGGGATAATCCCGGAAGCACTTGTAGAGCCTGTCCAGCTTATAATAGAACATGGCGTACATTGTGTGAGCATCAAAATCAACGCTGTGACGCATGGCCCAGCCCCAGAAAAGAATCCGTTCGACCATTTCCTTCTTGGCCATGAACCAATGATAAAAGTTACGCCAGAGGGTTCTGCCGAACTTCTTTTCAAGGTCTTTTTCCAGTTGTTCAAGTTTCTTGTCGTCCATAATTCCTCACTGATTAATTGGGCCGGATTCGGTAAGACGGTAGCTGTCAGGCTCGTAATGCGTTGTCGATACTTCGAGAATCTTGGCAGTATCCGTCAAGGAAGTAAATTTATGTGCCATGAAAGGCTTCAAGCGTAACTGGTCGCCTTTGTGCAGCACAACGGTACTCAGACCTTTGATAATCTCGGTCTTCTTTTGCTTCACGTTTTCCACGATGAACTCAGCTTCACCGTCAGAGAGAATGGGCGTAACAATGCCGACATACTTCCGCAGGTCAACCACAGAAAGCGACACGATACCATCGAGAACATAAAACGTTTCATCCTTGATGATATGATAGTGCACGCTGCACTGATAGCCTTTAATCAGGTTCAGAAATTTTGAACAGTACAGGTTGTTATTAACGAGCCATTCCTCGTTTCCCCAATTCTTTTTTACTTGGTTTATCATGGCTTCTCCTTCTGTTGCCTGAGAATGTCTTCGGCAGCCTTAACAATTGGGCTGTCTGATTTCTGCGCCATTTTATACAGGCGCACATACAGCGGGACAAAACAAATACTGAGAATTATCCAAATCCAAATTATCATTTTTTAAATCTCCAAGGCCTGATTCCGGGGATTATTACACCGATTCTTAGCTCCGGTGTATGCTACCATCCACGGATTCTTTGTTAAATATTTACGCTGGGCCACAAGATGTTTATAGTTCATTACTGAATTGTCTGTCCTGCTCTAAGCAACTCGCATTCTTCCTCGGTACACTCTGTCAAGCTGTTGTTCTTCATATTGAACTTGTAGTAAAGCGAGCCGTGGAAAGAATCGCCAGTCTGGTTTTTGGATACAGCCAATTCCATTATAGGCTGGAATGAGCCATCCGGGGTTCTCCATACATACGGGCTTAAACCCTTTCCATTGGATTGATGGAAGTCTGAGAAAATACCGCCAACAAAACGAGCAGCGTACCAGAAGTCGATTGATTCCTTGATGTCTTTTCCGGTCGGTTTATCCTTGGCCGACTTCGGGACTTCAGCGGTACACACAATCGGGCAATTTAATTCCTGTGGGAGCTTCTTCAAGAACCCGGCAACACGGACTGAATTCTGCGTTGTCTCAAGTTCTCGTTTCCCGCCGTAGTTCAGGTCATGGATGTTGTCGATGACCACGATGAACTTTTTGCCCTTTTCTTGGGCGATACTGTGGTGAATCTTGATGAAATTCTCTAAATCCTGCAAGGTACGAATCTCGGAACCATCCTTAATGGCCATGTTCGCTTTGAGCATCTGCAAGTTCTTCATGCCTTGAAACCATTCGGCTTGAATTGCTTGTGTCGGCTGCTTAATCTCCTTCGAGGTCAAGCCGGAAGCGATAGACAGCAATCTCGGGACGATTGCACGCTTGGCACCATCGTCGAGGGAGTAGAAGGCAACGAAGTTGTTCGGATTACGAGCCAGCCGATAAACGAAGTTGATGAGAAACGTCGTTTTACCCATTTCAGGGAATCCGACCATAAGATAAAGAGTATCCTCGAAGCCACCGAACTTCTGGTCAAAGAGCGGAAAGCCAGACGGAATGCCTTTATAGTTTCCGTTCCAAGCAATCTCAGTAAATCCTTCTAGCAACTCATCGAATGAATCTTTTTCCTGAGCATACTGAATCAAATTGAACGAAGTTTTATTCTCGCTCATGCTGTCGATAGATTTCATCAACTGGCGTTTGCCGATGTTCAGGGCCTGCGCCACGTGGCCAATCATCTGTTCTTTACGAATCAGATTCGGGCATCCCGCCAAAAATTCATAGAGCAGTTCAACTTTGATGATGCTCTTGTTGTAGTTCTCGATGAGGTAATCAATTGCATTCATGCGAGGAAGGGCATTGAATTCTTCCAAGCTATGCTTTTTCATGTACTCGTCCGGGTCAGGTTTGTTCTCTGAGCCGGGTTCGCTGGGGATTTCTACCACCTTGATTTCTGTGTCAAAATTTCTGAGACGTAAGATGGATTTTAAGAAACCATCTCGGGCAGACCCTTTGTAAAGATTATCCGGGTCAAGAGCCAAAGTAATCTGTTTGTATTTGCCCTTCGTCAAAAGTTCCAAGTCGGCATCAACGATTTGGCTGGTCAAACAACCCACAACATTCATATAAGGATAGAAAGCGATTGTGTCAAATACACCTTCAACTACGGTAAGATTTTCGTTTCCCCGCACGTTATGAATATTGAACAGTGTTCGGCCATTTAAAGAAATGTTGATGTACTCATTTCCTTTCTGGGCCCCGAACTGCCGGATGACCATACCAACATACTGGTTGTGCATGTTGAAAACAGGAATCAATAATCCCGGATGAGTGAAGACGCTTGTCAGCTTGAATTCATAGAGCGTTTGGAACTGTGCATTCAACTCTTTAGGAATGTTTGTTGGGTCGATGAATCCGATTTGCCACGTCACCAGCTTTTCTTTGGTGATATTGCGCCGACGATAACATTCTACGCCATCCTTAATATACTTTTTGGATAATGCATGGAGAGCTTCGAGAGCACGCTGCTTGGCCTTCTTTTCTTTTTCCTTCGGAGAATATTCTTCTTCGTACTCCAAGGGAATCTCGAACTTCTTGGCCAGTTCTTCGATGGCTTGATAAAAGCCTTCGCCGACAAGCTGCTTGCCCTGCTTTAAAGCATAAACATCGAAAATATCGAAGGTTCTGTCCTCGACAAAGCAATAGACATTCGTGTTATTCGATTGAGGAAGAAACGCAGCCGAAAGTTTTTCAGAATCACCGTGCTCATGGGCATCGGTATTCGGGCATTGACATTTCGTATGCTCAATCCGAAGACCAAGCTCCTTTAAATAATCGGGGAGCTTTTCCTTCAGCAAGTCTTTTACTTTGTCTATGTTCTTGATTCTCATTTGTTGCCTTTCTTCGAGTTGACTGACCCCGGAATAAATTGACAGTTATCAAAGGTGTAATTACCGTCATTATTAAGTCTATCAATCGTGGGTCGCTGCATCAAATAGGCCTTATCTCGGAACCATAATTTTGCAACTTCAGCCTTTGACAATAAAAATTTTATTCCTCGGCCACCGTAGCGAGGATATGCAATGTGCTTAGGATTCTCACAGCGATACTTTGCCATGTTATATGACCCGTACCACGGATATTTTAGCCGATAATTTGGAAATCGCTCAGGATGCTCCACGTAATATTGCTTTGCGTATGCAGCCTGCTTTTCTTTATGGGCTAACCGATATTTACGTTGATATTCTGGGTCTTTATACTGATTACTCATTGAACTTCATCCTCACGACTGGCCCTGTCCGGTTCATCCAAGAAAGGAATTCCATTTTTCTTCTGAACTTTAATCTTGGCTTTACCAGTTTTCTTTAAGGCCTCCATTGCCTTCTCACGCCTGCGGGCTAAGAGCCTTCTGCGCTGGGCAATAGAAGATTTTGATTCCTTTAAGAAACACATTCCTTCGACCATCGCATCTTTGGACTGGTCATCAACCACGCCATCATCTATTTCATCTACATCTGAAGGCTCTGCAATCTCTCCGGTCGGAACAGGAGCAGTATCGGCCTGTGGTGTAAACGGGCCTTCTTCTGTTTCCTTTTCAAGGGATTCCTCAACATGTTCAGCATCCCGAATTTCTGGAACTTTGGGAGGCTCAACCTTGACTTCTTCTTTTACCGGGGCCGGAGGTTCAGCTTCTTTGCAATTCTGGCCGGGATTTTCTGTCAAGTCCATAGATAAACTCACAGTGAGCGCAACATTTAAAGTGCCCGTAACAACATCTTTGTTATCCGTGGCCAGCGTGATTTGCTGTGGGGGCATAGCCACGGTGGGAACAACCGGAACGGCTTCTTCCAAAAAAGATACTTTACAGCGCAGCATTCGTCCACAGTCCAGACACTCCTTATAGTCAATGACTATTGGCTTATCGAACCGCTTGGATTGCTTGAAGCCTTCCTTGGTGCGTGTATGCTTGCACTCAAATATCTTCTTCAGTAAGTTTATCATTAGTCGGTATCCTGTTGTGACATATCAATTTGTTCCTCAGTGGCAAACGGAAGAATAATCTTCGTCCAGCGAAAATAATTCACCGTTGTATTGTCACCAAGATTTTCCGCCTTATCCAGTAAGGAAGACCGCTGCCGGGCTTTCATGCTGAATTTGGTGTAATCTACCGGAGGCTTTCCAGTTGGCGGACATTTAACAATCGCTACGGACAACTGTTTCAAGACCTCGACCATAATGGACTTGAAGTCATCCTTATTCAAACAATGAATGTTCTTGCGGGCCACAGGAATCGCAACGCAGAGCCCGGTAGCACTGTCAGCGATAAAGATGTTGTAGCCCATTTTGTGATTCGGAACCGGGTCAAAATAATTCAGAGTCCGGCCCTTCAGGGTCTTGTCGGCCTTGACAAGCTCTGCGAACCCAACCCGAATCATCTCGAACATTTCTTCTTTTGTACGCATCTATTTCTCCTTGGGATAATCATTCTGGTAAAAGCCGGGGCCTTTAAGAATAAATCCGCCACCGCCACCAATCAAACGAGTGATTTTACCCTGACAGGGTTCAGGAAGCCCGGCGTGGCCCTCGGTCACTTCATCGTGGCGAGTAAATTTGGGGTCATTAATTCCTTGCTTTACCTCAAAGGTTCTCTTGCATTTCTGGCATTCGTACTCGTAGATTGGCATCGTTATTCTCCCACTTCCTTGATTCGGCAAAACTTAACCGACATAGGAACCACGATGATTGTCTTATCCGGGATAGCCAGCATCAATTTGTCCCTGAAGTCTGTGACCTCATCGGGGTCAGAATCATCGGGGACGTGGACTATAACAACATTGTCCAAGTTCTCGGCCTCAAAAGTTAGACCGGGAAACTTTAACGCTTCGGATTCTAAAGGCAATATCGCATACGTTTTCATGGGTTGTCCTTACGCCGTTAATGAAGACTGAGAAGGATACTGTTTCTCATTCAACATATTACGACAGGTCTTGATTGTTTCCAGAGCGAAGTCGAGCTTGCCCGCAATCAAATCACGAACACGCCTTTCTTCGGCCACATACAGGGAAGTCTCCTTGTCAGCGACCGCAGCAACGAACTTTTCGTTCTTCTCAGACGCCTTATTGCAGAGATTCTGGAAGTATGCAGCTTCTTTGTTCTTCTTCAAGGCATCAATGCGCAAATACCATTCACGCAATTGGCCGTAAAGACTGACGGTTTCCAACTGGATTTGCTTCACCTTATCCAGATTGTTGATGTCAATCTTCGGAAGAATTTTCCGAGTTGCCTCGACCGCCTTGAAGGTGGGCTCAAGCTCTTTAAGAATCTTGGCAAGAACCGCTGAATCGTCCTTCATAAACTTCTGAACTTGGGTTTCGAGTGCCATGTTACTTTCCTTTCGTGGTGGTCTTCTTCTCGTTGATAGGAGGCAGATTGAAGAAAATCTTTCTGGCCTCATCACCAGTGAGAAGCTGTTCTTCGTTACCGACCAGCAAGCGAGCGATGCGGGCCCGGTCATAGTTCAGCTTTGTGCTGATTACAGGAGAAGAAATCTGGGTATCCATATTCTTGAAGCCCTTGCGCACGACCGTCATGGTCAGCATGTAGGCCTCATAAGTCAGAATAGGAAGAACCACGTTCTCCAAGAAACGAGCACGCTGTTCACGGGCATTCAAAGAACCGACATCCTGTACGAGGTTAATCATAAAGGGCGGAACTTTGTAAACCGCAGCTACCTTCATACCGACCCAACGCTGCATTTCGATAATTTCCGATGCAGAGAAGTACGGGATTTCTTGCAGCTTGGCTTCCTTGTTAATACCGAACAACTTGGCATTGTCCGAAATCATGGCGTTCAAATACTCAATGAACTCCTTAACATCGGCAGCGTTTGTCTTCGGCAAACTCAAGAAAGCGGGCTTAATGAAACCCTTCTCGGTAAAGTTGGCCATAGCCTCGGCCATCTGCTTATCGCAAAGAACGTCATTATAAGCTCTCTCAAGATTCGAGCGGGCCTGAGTGGAATCAGAATCGGCATCCAACTGAAAATGGATAACCTCTTTATTGGTCATCTCAATTTCTGTGCCGTTATCATCCGTCAAGAACTCGTCGGAATCCAGCTTGAGAAACTTATACTTCGGCGGATTGTCCCCGGTAACTCTCAGCGTATAGCCGGGAGGCGTGGCCAGTCCGACAGGGGTGTTGGCTTTATACTGCACAACGCAGACGCCATTGCCCCAGCGAAGCATATCCTTGAGGTACTTCTTGCGAACAGTGAGCATAGGCTCAATGCCCGAAGGAAACTTCAAGAACGAATCAATTTTTTCATCAATGGGGTCAGTATAAAGGTCATACTTGACAACCTCATCGACGATGGTCTGAATACATGTTTCAGCCCAGACCGTAGTCAAAAGAAAATCCCGAATCTGTGAAATTGAGAGGTTTCTCAATGGCACATAAGTCGGTTTGGCTGCTCCGAACCCTGTCGTGCGTGTTCTGTCCCGCACCTGTTCGGTCTTTTGCAACCTTTTACTATTTGTACGTTTCGTAGCCATTTGTTCTTTCCTCCTTATTTAGTTGGGCGAGGGCTAAATCGCCCTGACGAATTTCGCCGTTTCTGGGTTCGTTTGGAGTTTTGACTTTGCTCCATGAACCTACAATTTGAAAACTCGTAATGACCATTTGACCTTTCTCGGTCAATACTGGGTTGTTTCATCTCGTAAGCCCTATCCCGAAACCAGAGTTCTTTAATTTCAAGCAGCGTGAGAAGGCACTTAATACCTTTCCCACCATAGTATTTATAATTTGATTTCCGAGGGTTATTGCATCTTTGCCTGATATTTTTAAAATGCTTAAACCACGGATTCTGTTTTAAATACTCATAGGCACGCTCCTTGATAAGCTGCTTGTGAGTTTGACGATAAATTCTCTGTTGTTCGGCAGTGGCCATTAAGTAGCTCCATAAGCCAGCGGTTCATCGTCATCCTCTTTAGTGATGGATGTTGCTATCCCCGCAAGGCAGTCAGCAATATCTTTGCTGCCTTTAGGTAAACCTTCCTCTTTCATGCGCCACTGAGATTTCTTGGGGTGGTCAACTTTTTTCTTGGCCTCATCCACAACAAGCTCAGTAAGCTCACGAATAGCGGGAGGGTAATAATACAGGTCAATGTCCTCCCTGTATATGAAATCTTTGAGAGTGTCATAAGGCTTTGCTTCTTTGTCGATTGACAGAAGCTCCGCCGGGATATGATTCTTCTCGCAGATTTGCATAAAAAGAGCAGAGTTCCAACCGTCCATTGTCAGCTTCACAATGTTGAATTTCATTTGCTTTTTCAACACGTCAATAATGAAGGACAGTATCTGCTCGATGTCGATTTCTTTTTTGATTCCTTCTTCGTTAATCTCGGCCCGAATTTGGAGCATCAAGTCCACATAAATTTTTTGCTTGTCAAGAACATGGTAAGGATGGGCCATGACAATACCAGCCGTATCAACGATACCACGAGACAAGTCAATGTGAACATAATATTCGGCTCCGCTGTGCCGTTCTTTCAACTCCTTAATTTTCTTTTCCAGTTCCTCGGTGGATTCTTTCTCGTACATCTTCATCAACTCATCCATCTCGAAGATACTGCGAGGTCTGAACCAAGGCTCTAAATCCTCATCATTGGGATTGAACGTCCAGAATCTCTCGAACTGTTCATCCTCTTTCTTTTCCGGGAAGATAAATGGCGGTTTCCTGTTCTTGCTGACACAGGAGATAATCTTCTCGGCTCTTTTGATAAAGTTATTCGAGCGAAACTTCGGCACTTTGCATTCATACTTGAGCATTGCTGCGCCGGGGTCTTTATCATAATCATCCTGATAATTGCTCTGCTTCTCACAATATTTCAGAAGCTCTTTAGGACATCCTTTTTCAGAACGAATTTCCCACGTAGCAGCCCGGTCGAAATATGTCTTCCCGGCTCCACGTTCGGCTTCATCAATAAGATGCGCCATGTAATCGTTTCCCGAAGTCAAGAACGAGATAAAGAACAATTTATAAACTTTTCCGAAGCGGGTCTTGGCTGAAGACTTGATGTGGTCATAAATAGCTTCAGCTTTGTCCCAGCGGAACTGGCCGATTTCGTCGAAGATTCCGCACAGAATATTTTTACCTTCCGCCTTAAACTCCTTCGAGTTCAACGACCAGCAGCGAATATTCTTGGGGAATATGATTGCATCCCGGACAATGGCTTTCTCAATATCCATGCCCTGAGCCTCGAAAAAGTTCTTTCCTGTACCGGGGTCGATACATTCACGAATCTTGCGTGCAAACTTTTCAAAAAACACTGATTTGGCTTGGTCAGCATCGAATGAGACGTTTACGATGTCAATAGGCTCGCCTGACTTAATCCCAAGAGTTTCTTGCGGGTCATTCAGGCAGCACAGCCAATAACAAATATAGCACAAAAGATTGGCAATTGTCAAGTCTTTTCCTGAACCTTTTCCCCATGCAAGAACGAACTCATTGTAAAGTTCGCTGAGGTTAGTACCGTTCTTGGCAAATGCAGCATCCACGGCCTTTTGTTGCCGGGGGAACAACGGTGTCTGCAACCAATAAGCGAAGAACTCAGACGGCGACACGGGCTGAATCGCAAACTTCGAGGACTTTTGAGTGCTCGCAGCTTCCGTATTATCCCAGAATCCGTCCCATTCTCCCTGTTTTTCTACGATTTCGTCTGGCATATTAAATATCTAAGTCCTCTAAGCTTTGTTCATCAGAAGGTGCTTCTTTAGGGGCCTGAGATGCCTCTTTTGGGGCTTCTGGGGCCACTTCCGGGGCCTCTATCTGCTTCAAGCCTGTCTTGGGCTTCTCCGGGACAATTTCGGCGTCCAGAATGTCTTCTGGCTTGATTTCGTCCAGCTTAACCCGGCGCAACCGCTGAAAAGCATAGGTGCGCTGGTCTTCCGGGATGAAATCCAGAATAATCTGCTTGAACACCAACATGACAGACTTAAAGGTTTCCCATGTCAACATGTTCTGGGGCGCAGGCTGACTGAAAGACGGATTAAAGAGATTCAGCAGCTTGGCTTCTTTATCAATTCTGTCCATGATGAGCTTCAGGTTCTCAAGCTGGGCCTTATGAATAGAAGGCATACGAGGAACCTTGGACTGCTCTTTTAAGAGCTTCTGAAGACGACGCATTTCTTCCCGGTTCTTGTTCTCGACAGCCGTTTTGTAATCCAGCTTCAGTTGCTCAACATCGGCCCGCCACTTCCTGCGGAATTCTTCCTGCTCTTTCTGTTCTTCCAATAACTTATTGTAGGCAGCCCAATACTGACGCTTAACAATATCAATTTCGCCGAGCGTCTGCTGCACTTTAGCATAATTGGCTTTGACTACTTCCGGGTTATCCTGCGCCAGCTTACGGAAGTATTCAGTCCAATAAAGGACATCATTGTAAACAGTGGCAGAAGACACACCCAAGGCCTGCTCCATCTCTCGATAGGTGGCACCTTGAAGAAGCATCTCCTTCACTTTTTCACGACGAGTATTTATCTCCTCGTTACTTGGACGACCGCCCTGATTTTTTTCTGAGTCCATGTTCCACTATCCTTTTCACTTGTGTTTTGCACGATTCAAAGCCATTCATGTAGGCTTTCTTTAAATACGCATTCTCTGTCTTCTGCATTTCTGTCCACTCAGGAATCACTTCATGCTCAACAATAGAAATGATTGCCAAGCGTTGTCCCAATTGGATTAATCGCCAAACAATTTCTGTCTTAAAATTTCTGCTCCGAACTCCAAAGGCTTTGGCTAATTCTTTGATGTCTAAACTCGCTAAAGAATATGTCAGCAAAGCCAGTTCATCCGCAGTTAAGAATTCCTTAAAACCTTCAGGAATCTCAATATCTTGGAGTAATTCTTTGGCGGTATAACGCTTATTCTTCTGTGGTGTCTGCATAGGGATTTTTATCCAAAGCTGCTTTTAAAGAATTGGGTTCCATTTTTGCTCTTTTGGCTTTGTTTAATAGATAGTTTTTGAATATGATGAACCAAAGACAGTCCCGATTCGTAAATCCCTTCTTTATTGGACGTTTTTCAATTTCAGCTTTGCGCTCAAGATAGACAACCCATAAATCCTGAAGAATATCTTGAGCTTCCTGTGCTGGGTCATGCAATGTTTCGGAAAATGTCTTAGCGAGCCATGACATTCCGTTCTGCAAATTCTCCGAGATACCTTTAACGACTGGTTTCATTTTTTCATCTCCCGCACTGCTGAAGTCACCGTAGGTATTACACTGGTACCAATTCTTTCAACACCCAAGGCCCTGAAGTGGGCGACCTGTTCCAGCGTGCGAATGCCACCAGACGCCTTAAAGCGCATATTGGGTTTGAGGTTTTTGACTTCTTGAATCCCGGCAGCCATAAGATGAACATTCGGCGTAATCAATCCGGTATTCGTTTTGAAGAAGTCCACACCTGATTGTTCGATAAGGTCAGAGATTTCAAATAGAGCAATCAGATTCTTGAAAATCGTCCCCAACTCAGTGATGACTTTCACAGGCTTTTTAAACTCTTGTTTGACGCCCTTAAAGAACTTGTAAATCCGGGTGAGATTGCCCTGAGTATACCACAGCATCGGGAAGACCAAATCAATCTCATCCACATTCGGGTCGTTAATTATCATTCGGACTTTCTTGAGTTCCGAACGGTCATAACGTCCCAGCATAAAATATAACCGAGGGTCTTTATGTACCTTAAAGGCAGGCCATAAGTGAAAAGAAGGAAACCCTGCGACCGTAATGAGCTTTAGGTTCGGGTCACGATATTTCGCAGCTACGCTGAGGTCACCGTACTGCATACAAACTCCGTGAAATTTCTCACGGTTCGCTGTCTCCACAAAAGTTTTGATTTCCTTTGAGGATGGTGATTTCAAATGGGTGTACTCAATCATGTTGCGAAAACTATCGAGTGGTGTCATTTTTCTCTCCCTTTGAGCACATTATTTTAATCTGTAAACCTGTCAGCCAGTGCTCGCTCAGTGACCAGAGTATTTCTGTGTCATCAGCCTTTACACCAGCTTCTATCTTTTTCAGAAGATAACTCTGAAGCATCCCAATGACTGGGCCCGGCTTAAGATGAAACTTTTCCATTATGGCATAACCTGATAATGGACACTTCTTCAACGGTTCTGGTTCTTTATCCAGACGGTCTTCTAGTTCTTTTATTTTCAACAGAGCGTTTTCGACTTTTTCTGGCCTCATAGAGGTGCAATCGGCCCGAGACAAATCCATCAACTCTGATAAGAAACTCTGACATTCCCGCTTCATTCTACGAACAGCCTCGTCTTTCCACTCTGAACGGTAAAGATTAGGGCGCATGTGATACTTAACAAGCTGTTTGACCATTACCCGCTCATCGGTGCTAAATTTGAACCGATAAGCAATCTCCTCAGCCATCCGGGCTCCAAGGTCTTCGTGATTATAAAAGTGAATTCCGGTATCTATAACCTGCCATGTGGCTGGCTTACCAATATCATGGAGAAGCCCGGCCCAACGCATCACAGGGGTTGCCGGGCAATGACTGACCACGGACAACGTATGTTCAAAAACATTCTTATGGTGGTAGGTTTCATTCTGCTTCATGCCAACCATTGGCAGCAATTCGGGTAGAATAAAATTGGCCAAGCGAGTAGCGACTAATCCTCGGAGAGCTTCTGCTGCATGGGGCCCGATTAAAAGCCTATCCATCTCCGCCTTAATGCGCTCAGAAGACAAATACAGCATCTTGTGAGCGTTCTTCACGATAGCATGAAAAACATCTTCTGTCAAGAGAAATCCGTATGTCGCTTGGAATCGCAGTGCTCGCAGCATTCGCAGTGGGTCGTCAGCAAACGTCTCAGAAGGGTCAAGTGGTGTCACCAAACGCTTCTGCTCAATAGCCTGCTGACCATTGTAGGGGTCAACCAAGGCTTGGATTGTGGGATTATAGGCCATCGCATTGATGGTAAAATCCCGGCGTTTTAAATCATCCATGATAGACTTACCAAATACCACGGATGGCTTACGATTATTTGAGGTGTACTTTTCGTGAGAACGATAGGTGGTGATTTCCACCTCCATGTCGCTGATAATGACACGAATCGTTCCGAAAGCCTTGCCCGTCAAAATCGGTTTATAACCTGCTTTGGTAAACAGTTCTTCCACTGTGTCCGGGTGGGCACTGGTGGCGAAGTCCAAGTCCTTAATAGGGTAGCCCATCAAACAGTTTCTGACGGCTCCACCAACCACAAATACTTCATGGTTTTCCAGAACTCGATAAACTTCTTTTATGCGCAGGTCGTTATCTAAAAAATCAATGTTCATTTCTTACCTATGGTCATTCCGATGTGAATTAACTGCACGCCCCCGAGAATCAGGATGAACAACAGGATGGCCAGCACCACCAGAGGTGTCAAGACCAGAGAGCCTGTGAGCAGGGAACAGTAACTGCATATCTTCTTAATCATAGTATACCACATTTTTAATGCATTGTCAAGTCTCATCCTGCAAATCTTTATAAAATTTTTGCTTGGCCCGGCTTCGCTTGTAGAGCTTCTTGGATTGCACGACACGAGTCTTGGGATTAATTTCCCACCCATGACGGTACTTCAATCGAGCTTCATTGATGTTCAGCACTTTGTGTATCTTAATTTTGCGTGCCATTGCCAAAAGCCTCGTTCATAATCAAACGATAAATCAAAATGTTTGGCTGGTATTTTTTGTTGCTGAAGATAAAATTATCTTCTCCCCCAGCAACTACGGAAAGAGCAGCAGCGATACCAGCCGACCGACTTCTTCCGGCCACACAGTTGACAACGACCAGTGTGACCTTATCTTCCCACTGTTTAAAGAACTCAACAATTTGTTTCGCATGTTCAGCTTTCGGAGCAATGATGTTTCCTTTACAGGGATGTCCAAGAACCTCAGACATGCTTTTGCCATCTAATGCAGGGTCAACAATATCATGGAATTCCAAATAAAGCGTTGCTAAAGAATTGGCCTCTTTGGAAATCGAAGGAATAGGAGTGCCGGGAGAACGAACAGAAATGTTGATGTGTCGCTCTGCACACTCATAAACCTGAAATTGTTCTTCGCAAATGACGGCGAATTTCATGTTACGCTCCTGAATAAACTTTGCCGTTGTAGACAAACCGATTCTTCACAATACGAATCAGGCTGACATCGAACGACCCATCCGGGAACAAATAGAGAACTGCAAAACCAGTAGCCCAATTCGAGGGCTTATTCTTCATGTACTCCGGGGCCATCCCGCACAAGCAGCCATTGACATAGCCAACGACAGAAACTTCCTTTGCCGGGGAATGTACCAGAACCATCTCAGGTGAATGGCAGTGTCCAACCAGAATATTACTCAACGTCTTCATAACGTGGGTCTTGGCTGGATTGGCACCAGCATAAATACCGTGGGTAATCTTCAGACGCCCAAAACTCACGATTTCATTGTAGTCATAGACCTTGTAGCCTCGATGTTCGAGAAACAGGGCTGATTCCACATCGAACAGGCCTTCCAGAGCCGGGGTTTCATCCACAAGCTGGTCGAGCCAGAGTTCGTGGTTTCCCTTAAAGAAGTGTTTCTCGGCACCTTCCGGCAGACGCTTGTCAATTTCATCCAACACTGCGTTTCCTTCGATGAAATCTTTTTTGAGACGGAGGCCTTCCAACGTGCGGTTCTTTCCTTTATTCCAGTGAGAGATGCACTTCAAATCCAAGAAGTCACCAATCTCAATGAACCCATCAAATTTCACGTCATCCATTAAACGAAAGACCGCCTTGTGCGCAGCCCGGTCATGCTCGGGAACGTGATGGTCACCCAAGACCAACATGGTTTTAAATTCCTTCTTTTTGTTGGCGGGAATCTTGGTCTTAGGTAGCACCCAACGGAGCTTGGCAGCTTCTTTCAAAGCCTCCAAGTTCTCATCTTCGCAACCATCCAAGATTATCTTCTCAGGAATTTGACGCTTTGATTGCACAGTCTTGCAGCCAGTCAGTTGATGCCGACGAATGGCAGATTCAACCGCACTCGGGGTCGTTCCCAATTTGGAAGCGATGACCCGGTAGTTGAATCCCTGATTGACGAAGACCTGCAATTTCTTTAAATTCTCTGGTGTCCAAATCATAAGTTATCTCCTTTTCTCAGTCAGAGCCTGAGCAATATCATTGGCGATTTTATTCTGTTCTCTCGGTATCCACGTAAACCGAACTTCTTTAAATTTCTGCGTATAGATAAACCCCTGAATCATATTCCGCAGAAAAAGCATTCTGTCGTCTTTGACCTTCCATGCCCCATTCAGTTGATTGACGACGAGGGCACTATCACAATAAATCCAAATCAACTCATCTTTATTTTCAACGAGACGCTGCAACACGTTCATAATTGCGCTGTACTCGGCTTCATTGTTGGTCGTGTAATCAACGAGCTTGCCATCCCTGAACAATTCTGTCTCATCTTTTACAGCTACATATCCTATGGCTGCAATCGCATCTTTGGTGCCGTTGGCCCGGCAAGAACCGTCAGTCCAGACTTTTATCATAACGTCTCCAATAACGAGAGATTGACTGATACCAAATCACTTGTTTTATGGCTTCCCGGTATTCTTGTTCCAACTCTTTGTCGTCTGTCTTTGGGCGCATTCCCCAACCACACCTCGGACAAGCGCAGAAGTGGTCAGAATTCGTCTTAAAGTCACAAGAATAGCATTTATAAATCATTATTTTCCGGGGTTGTCAACATCAAATCCAATTTTACCTTCAGCCGTTTCGACGACCATGATGTAACTGGAATCTTTGAAGACACCAGAACCACCACAGACCTTGCATTCACAAGGCTTGCCGGGTTCTTTGCCACAGCCTTCACAGCGTTTGCAAGGTTCTTCTTTCTTGCTGTTCTCAATGAATTCAGGCTTTGACATGCTTTCTCTCCTTCATTATGGATAACTGGGCTCCCTCGAAAATAAACTCGACCTCGTTATCTGGATGCTTTTTCTCGGCAAAGGCTTTCAGAGTTTCTTCTGGGAGAAAGGGTTTGCCTTGTATTAAAATTTTACCCTCATTGTGCATGTCGATACTGAGTTTTAAATCCTTCATTAATCGTTGCATGACAGCATAAAGGGCCTTCTGCTCTCGGGTCATCAACACTTTCAGCGTAATCGTATCACTCTGAGTGACCACCATGTGCTGCCCGGCTCTTAAAGTATTGAGAGGCATTACATGTTTTTCAACATCCAAACTCTGAGCAATACCAATAATATTTTCGCCCAAAGTGACTTCAAATACCTGTAAGGAACAATCAAAGTGTGTCATTAGCAATCCAGTGCGTTTATGGCATTCCCTGATTCTTTACACCAAATGAACCAGTCGAGAATGCACGGGTCAAGTCCAAAGCGACCTTGGGCCCAGTTACGGAATTTCTCCTCCATACGGAGATAAACCTTTTTACTTCCCGGATACCCAACCTTTGGATTTTCAGGATACCAAAAAGACGCATACTTTAAAATATGCGTATCAATTACTGCCAGATTGGTAAAGCCGAGATTCCGTAGGGCATGGCTGGCAGCCTTGTACCCAAATCCTTTAATGTTGGCGACAATATTCTCTCTTACCTTAATGGCTGATACCCGATACTCCATTGCCTTGAATAACCACTGACTAAAAGCAGGCCACATGACCTTGAATTCCATAAGACGGTCAACTTTCTGCTCTGGGAAGCGAACGTAGCTTTTAATAAGCGTCAATGCTGCCTGTCTGGTGCACTCTTTATCATAAAAATGAAAATCCTGTAAAAGACAAACTGCTTTTCGGGTCTGTGTTGCCTTCCCGCCCGGAACCAAGAGACAAAATATGAACATATAAAATACGGACTCAACATTCTTGGTATCCAGAACGAATGCTCGTTTATAGTGGCGCAGGCCCACATTATAGTTCTGAGCAATGTAGTCCTGTAAATCTTGAGCTTGTTCTTTACGAATAGTTTTCAAAGGTGTTTCCTTTTGTTGTTTGGAATGAAGCTATTTAAAATATAAAGGCCCAGTGTGGGTCTTATACGACCCTCTCTGGGATATGTCTCATAGGGATAATACTGGTAAATCTGCCAGTACATGTAACCCATACATCCAATGGCCATTAAAGCTGATAAAAGTAAATAGAGGTCACGGTTCCAAAATAATAGGTAACAAATACGCATGACATCATTAATGATGGCCACATTGATGAATTTTCTCGAATGCCCGGCTGCTGTTCTTGCCTTAATAATAGCTTGGCCTTCCCAGACGTATTTAAAGGCGTCTAAGAAGCCCGAGATGGTCATCAAAATTCCAATGGTGTCTTTAAAATCAATCATGTTTCT
>AMWB02100749.1_pt1 | contig 58154 bp, 53 predicted proteins | sample 200311 | NCBI WGS metagenome assembly AMWB02 (sample SAMN02737377, study PRJNA173069) | bioreactor metagenome | biome: anode biofilm in microbial fuel cells | place: USA: California | collected 2010-12-16 | reverse complement strand
GGGTGATGAGTTTCACGCGACAAAATGCAATAACGGATTTGGCAGGCCGACACCGGTGGATGCCTTTCCGAAAGGGGAGAGCCCCTACGGGGTGGCCGATCTGGTAGGCAATGTCTGGCAGATGACAAATGATGTCTACAGCAATGGTGCTTACTATTTCAATATAATCAGGGGAGGGAGCTGGTTCCGCCCGGAATCAAGCTGGTGGTATGTAAAAGGTGGTCCGCAGCCGCTCTCAATGACCCAGATGCAGCTCCTCGTCTCACCGGGCTATGACCGCAGCGCTACTGTAGGATTCCGCTGCATTAAGGATTTATGAATTGCGAGTTGCGAGTTGCGAATTAAATGAATTTAAATTCGAAACTCGGAAATCGCAGCTCTCAAATCCTCCTGGCTCCGTCACCTATGCCGGGCAGGTAGAATTCGGCCGTCAGGCCTGTCTTCTCGGTGTATATCTCACCCAATTTCCTGATAAACTCATCGGTATGCCGGCTCTCAACTATCGAGACCGTACATCCCCCGAACCCTGCTCCGGTCATCCTTGTGCCCACAACACCCGGCAGCTTCCTACCCTCGTAAACCAGGGTGTCCAGCTCCGTGCCTGTCACCTCATAATCAGTGCAAAGCGAATCATGAGACTCGTTCATAAGCTTGCCAAGCAGGTTTATATCATTGTTTTCAAGCGCTCTTATGGCATCCAGCGTCCGGCCGTTTTCGGTGATGACATGCATCGCCCTCTTTCGCACCACCGGATCCGGAATGTATTTGTCAAGCATCCAGAGATCGGCAATCTTCAGCTCACTCAGGTTGCTGATCTGACGATGTTCAGAGATGAGCGCAACAGCCTTGTCACACTCTGACCTCCGCTCATTGTATTTGCTGTCAGTCAGCCCCCTGCGCTTGTTGGTATTGGTGATAACCAGACGCCTGTTGCCAAGTTGAAGCGGGGCATACCTGTATTCCAGCGTGTCACAGTTTAGATTGATGGCATGATCCTTCCTTCCGAAGCCTACCGCAAACTGGTCCATGATGCCGCAGTTCATCCCCACAAAGCCGTTTTCGGCTTTCTGGGCCATTTTGACCATCTCCATCATCTCCAGACCCGACTCCGTAAGCTCATTCATTGCCACTGCCGTTACCATTTCGATGGATGCAGACGATGAGAGCCCTGCACCGTTGGGGATGTCACCTATGAAGAGCATCTCCATGCCGGGCGCTCCGATACCCTTGCGGGCAAACTCGTTGACAACACCTATAGGGTAGTTGGTCCAGCTCTTCGGAACAGGCAGGTAATTGAGGGCAACGGGAATGAGTACCTCACCCGGAAAGTTAAGGCTGTTCATCCGCATCACCTGCCTGCCGGTCTTCCTGACCAGCAAAGTGGTCCCGAAATCCAGCGCGCAGGGAAAAACATACCCGCCGTTATAATCGGTGTGCTCACCTATCAGGTTCACTCTTCCGGGTGAATAAAAAAGGACAGGTTCTTTGTCCCTGTCCCCATATAACCTGAAAAATTCTTCCTTCAGATAGTTTGTGTCAGCTTTCATACCTTGAGCTTTTTCTCTATTTCCAATATCTGGCTCCTGAAATGCCGGTCAGTATCTATGAGGTTGTTCACAGTCTTGCAGGCGTGAAGCACGGTAGCGTGATCCTTGCCCCCGATGGAGGAGCCGATACTTGCAAGCGATGCCTTGGTCAGGCTCTTTGAGAAATACATCGAGACCTGACGCGCCTGAACTATCTCACGCTTGCGGGTTTTTCCCTGCATCTGATCCACGGGTATCTTGTAGTACTCGCAGACAACCTTCTGGATATAGTCAATGGTGATCTCCCTCCGCTGGGTGTTTACCAGCCTGTCAACCATCTGGCGGGCAAGCTCGAGTGTAACCTCCTTGCGGTTAAGAGTCGATTGGGCATAAAGCGAAATAAGGCCCGATTCAAGCTCCCTGATGTTCGAAGAGATGTTCTCTGCCAGGAACTCGAATATCTCGTCCGGCAACTCAATACCGTCATTATAGGCCTTTTTCCTCAGGATGGCAAGCCTGGTCTCGAAATCGGGCTTCTGCAGATCAGCCAGCAACCCCCATTTGAACCGCGATAACAGCCGCTGCTCCATCCCCTGGAGTTCCACCGGGGGCTTGTCACAGGTGAGTATCAACTGCTTGCCCGACTGATGGAGATGATTGAATATGTGAAAAAATGTATCCTGCGTCTTCTCCTTCCCTGCAAATTCATGAACATCGTCAATGATCAGGACGTCAATCATCTGGTAGAAATGGAGAAAATCATTTTTGTTGTTGTTGCGGATCGACTCCACGAACTGCGTCTGGAATTTATTCGCGTTAACGTAGAGCACGGTCTTGTCCGGAAACTTCTCCTTTACAAGAATCCCGATGGCCTGAACCAGGTGAGTCTTGCCCAGTCCTGAATCACCGTATATCATCAGGGGATTGAAGGCGGTACCGCCGGGATTGTTACCCACGGCAAGACCTGCAGAACGGGCAAGACGGTTGCATTCGCCCTCAACGAAATTGGAAAAGGAGTAGTCAGGATTGAGCCTCGGATCAAAATGAAGCTTCTTGATTCCCGGTATTATGAACGGATTCCTGATGGCAGGCTGGGTTACCTCAAAGGGTACCTGCATCGGCTTGTTCTGAAGATCAGCCTTGTTTCTTGACGGGTACCTTACGGTGTATGGCTTGCCGTTGGCATAACCTGAGTTCTCCATGATGATGGTGTACTCAAGCTTGGCATCATTTCCTATCTCACGCCTGAGTGTCTTGCGGAGAATATCTATATACTGCTCTTCAAGGTATTCGTAGAAGAAAGGGCTGGGCACCTGTATTGTAAGGATATTTTTTTCGAGCCTGAGAGGAACAATAGGCTCGAACCATGTTTTAAAACTGGCCGATGGAATAATGTCCCGGATTATTTCAAGACAATTACCCCAAACCTCATCGTGTGACTTGTTCATTCAGATTGAAATTAAAAAATCGCTTTTTTTCTCTGGTGCTGAAACCCGGGACAATATTTGTAAAAAAAAAGGTAAAAAAAAAACATTTTTACTCTTGACTTTTGCATTTATTCTTTACTGTGATGACCATCAGGTCCTTAAAGTGAAAAACATTGGTCAAAATTTATAATATACACATATTCAATAATATACGATGAAAGCAATGGACCACAGTCCTTTATAAAATTGAAGATATTCCGGTCCTGAAATGCCAAGTTTGGAAAACCTTTCCAGGGAGCCCTGCAACGGGGTGATCTATTATTGTTTAGTATTATTTTAACAATTCATTCGGCCTTTTTGCCAAAAAGGGAGAAATGCACGTATTTCTTCGGATTTTCCTTCATGTCTCGCAGCAAAAGGTCAAGACTGCCGAGTGTATTGCTAAGATTATTATACAGACTGTCGTTGGTCATCAGCTTGCCTGCCGACCCCTCGCCCTCGCTGATGCCTTTTACAATGCTTTCAAGACCGGCAAGGGAGGTGCGGAGTGAGGCCAGTGTCTCTCCCAGGTCTGCTGATGCCAGTTCTTCTGAGATCCCTCCGAGATTCTTAAGTGTGGAATCAAGAGTGGTACTGTTTGCCGAAAGCATGGCTGTGAAGGCCTGCAGATCAGCGATGGCTGCCGTGAGCTCATCCTTGCTGCTGCCTGATACCTCCCTCAGGTCGGAGGTTACCGAACTGACATCTGACATAGCGGATCTGATATTGCCTGTCAACTCCGGTGTGAAAACGTCATTCAGCGCTGAGACCACTGAATCAAGCTTAACAATGATGTTTGTGATATTTCCCTCCAGCGGGGAGAATGTCTGACCCAGCCTGTCAATGATCGAGGTGGCTACATAACCCTGCAGGGTATCGTGGCTGTGGCACATCTCGCTGCTCTCACCCATTTGCAGGACAATCTTCATGCCTGCAATGAGAGAGGCTGTGGTAATCTCTGCCCTGGTGTCCCGGGGAATATTGAAGTTCTTATCTACGGAGAGTGAAACAATTATTTTCCCTGATCCGTCATTGATCAGCCTGACATCCTGTACCACACCCGCCTGGTAGCCGTTTATCTCCACCGGGTTTGATTCAGTCAGTCCTGCAATGTTATCATATACAATATGATATGTGTCAGTGCTTGTGAAGAGGGCAGTGCCCTTGAGAAACTCGAACATCAGAATGAATGCGATGATTGTGATCAGTGCAACGGCACCGACTTTGACCTCGTGGGATATTTTCATAGGGCTATGTTATCTTTTATTTGCATTAAGTGCCTCCCTGAGAGGCATTATCTTCCCGTTTCTGACAGCAATTACGAACGCGTCCGGAAATCTTCCTGTCAGTGTCCGTCTGTGTTTCAGGGCGTCATCATAAAGAACGAATTTTCCTGACGCATATTTAATCCGCTCACCGTCTTCTATCTTGCTTAGCGGTTCCAGTCCATTTAAAATGCTCTGATTCAGCTCCCTGTTCTTTGGCATTGCTGCCACCTGCACCATAAAGAGTATTTCTTCTTTTGCTTCTGCTCGGGGTTTCACCGTGGTGCTTACCACGGGTCCGGCACCCGGAGAACCGGCGGTGCTGTCGTTGCTGCCAACTTTCTCTTCAACGTTTCGCCCCTTAGCACTGTCAGAAACGGCTGCCGGTGAAACAGCATCGTATGCCACTCCGTTGCCGTTCTTAAGGCCCGACCTGTTGTCTATCATCTGCTTGTAATCCCTGAATGCACGGTAGATGGCTGATGCCAGGTAGTCCTGACCCTGCTCTGACAGCAAAAACTTCTCTTCCTCCGGGTTGGTTACAAAGCCAAGCTCAACAAGAACCGACGGCATGGTTGTCCGCCACAGCACCTGAAACCCGGCCTGCCTGACACCTCTGTCCTTTCTCCCGACGCGAGATCTGAACTGATCCTGAATCAGGGTCGCAAACTCGGTGCTCTGCTTGAGATAGGTATTCTGCATCAGTGAAAATATAATATAGGACTCCACCGAATTCGGATCAAATCCCTCATATTTTGTTTCGTAGTCCTTTTCAAAGGTGATAACCGAGTTCTCCTTCATGGCAACCTGGAGGTTTGCCTCATCCATCGTCTGCCCCAGGACATAGGTCTCAGCCCCCGAAAAGCGCTTGTCAGGCATGGCATTGGAGTGTATTGAGATAAACAGGTCAGCCTTGTGCCTGTTGGCCACTTCCGCTCTCTCGGCAAGGCCTATGAAGGTGTCATCATCCCTGGTATATACTACCTTAACTTCCTTCAGGTTACTGCTTATATATTTACCTGTTTTCAGGGCAACCGCCAGGTTTATGTTCTTTTCCCTGGCTTTTGAGCCTACTGCACCAGGGTCTTTTCCTCCGTGACCTGCATCAATTACCACAACCCATTCATTTTCTGCCGGCAATGGCTGCGCCCCGAGCCCTGCCGGCATGGTTATTGCTGCCATCAGAAGGGCACCTGCCAGAATATCTTTCAACCCTCTTATTTTGGTACTCTGCCGCATTACTGCTATGCGAATTTTAATTAGTTTTGCCGCTGGCATGTCAAGGATGCGCAACGACTACGCAAAAATAGCATTTAAACTGCAGTTTGTCTCACAAAGATTGTTTGTGTCAATTTTCATGCCGGTTCTGTTCACTGTGGCATTATCTGCACAGGAGCAGGTCAGGCCTGACACGATCAGGAGCTTGCGTACAGACACTCTCGGTATTCCTGTGACAGATCCCGCTGCAAATCCCCTATTCATCAATGACACCCTTTTTACGGATTCATTTATATCCGGGCAGGACACCGCAGGGGCGAAGGCACCGCTGGTTATCTCGCCGGATGCCGTCGATGAACCGATCATCTACAATGCTGAAGGGTACATGAAGACAGACCTGCGTACCCGCAAGGTGAGCCTGGTGCAGAACGCAAAGGTCACCTACGGCACAATTGAACTGACAGCCGATTCCATAGTGCTTGACATGGAGACGGGATCGGTTTATGCCACCTTCAGACCTGACTCCGCCGGGAATCCGGTAGGTTTACCAAAATACAAGGATGGCTCGGAAGAGTTTGAGTCGAAGGAGCTTACCTATAACTTCAAGTCGAAGAAGGGGGTCATACGCAATGTGACCACGGAGCAGGAGGGAGGCTATCTTCAGAGTCTGACCACAAAGCGGCATGAGGACGGCACGCTGCACGTAAACAGAAGCAAGTTCACCACCTGTGATGCTGAAGAGCCTCATTTCTACCTCGCCCTGCCGAAAGCCAAGGTCTACCCCGGTGAAAAGATCGTCTCCGGCCCGGCATACATGGTGGTGGCTGATATCCCGCTGCCGCTGATACTCCCCTTTGGCTTCTTCCCGGTACAGCAGAAGAGAGCCTCCGGCATCGTAATGCCGAAGTACGGACAGGAGGCTCGTCGCGGTTATTTCCTTTCAAACGGAGGATATTACTTCGCGCTGAGCGACTACTTCGACCTTAAACTCACAGGTACTATCTACACGAACGGCACATGGCTTGCCGATGCCTCAACTTCATATCGTCTGCGGTACCGCTTCTCGGGGTCCTTCGCGTTCAGCTATGCCAACAACATCACCAGTTACAAGGGGATGCCTGATTACGGCCAGAATACCAACTACCGCATCAGCTGGTCACATTCACAGGATGGCAAGGCCAACCCCGGATCGCGCTTCTCGGCCAGTGTGAACATGAGCTCCAGCGGCTACGACAAGAACAACAGCTACGAGGTGGCAGACCACGTTACAACCACCCGGCAGTCGAGCATCAGCTACTCGAAATCATGGGCAGGAACGCCTATCAGCTTCTCAACAAGCCTTAACCAGTCGCAGAACGTTCAGAACAAGACTATGGTACTGAACCTGCCAAAGGGAAGTTTCAATGTCTCGCGCATCTATCCGTTCAAGCCCAGGAAGCCGGTGGCAAAGACCAGGTGGTACCATGATCTGACTACTCAGTATTCAGCCACCTTCGAGAACAAGATAGACACATATGACAGCCTTCTTTTTACCAGTGCAGTATGGAAAAGCATGAAGAACGGGTTTAAGCATGAGGTGCCGCTCAGCCTGCAGTTCAGGCCTTTCAGTAATTTCTCAATCTCTCCCTCGCTGCGGTATACCGGGGTGCTTTACACGCAGCAGATACACAAACGGTGGGATCCTGACTATTATGATGAGAGCAAGAACATGGTGGTTCCTTCAGTTGTCAATGACACCATCCGCGGCCTGAGCTACGGTCAGGCACTGGTACCTGCGCTGAGCGCTGCCTTCAACCCTTCGCTTTACGGTACCTTTACCTTCACCCAAAAGGGTTCGAGGGTAGAATCCATCAGACATGTTTTGAAACCTTCAGTTGGCTTCTCCTATTCGCCTGAGGCAGACTGGCTGACGAGTGACATGTTAGATTCCGTCCAGTACAATGTCAATGGTCAAAGAAGAGAATATTCGATCTATGAGGGGAGCATCTACGGAACCCCTTCCTCTGGAAGGCGATCGGGATCGGTCTCGCTGAGTATAACAAACCTCGTGGAAGCCAAGGTCTTTGCCAGGAACGACACCACCGGCAAACCTAAAAAGGTCAAGATAATCGAGAGCCTGTCCCTGAATACATCCTATAACATCTTCTCCGATTCGCTCAACTGGTCACCTGTGAATATGTCCTTCCGGACGACACTGGCACAGAATATCAACATCCAGGCAGGGAGCACATTCAACATCTACGGGATGAACGCTGCCGGAGGAACGGTGGACCAGCTAGCCATCAGCCAGGGACTCGGACTGGCAAGGATGACCAGCCTGAACGCAAGTCTGGATCTTGACCTCGGGCAGTTGCTTGGAGGCAAGAACAAAAACAATCAGCAGGAACAACAGCAACCTTCAGGACAGAGAGGCCAGAGGCTTGCGGGAGGAGCGTTGGACGAACCGGGAGCACAGGGTGGAGCTGCCACTGATAACCTGCCTCTGGCAAGCAACAGCTATGACGAATACGGCTATGTCAGGTTTGATGTGCCGTGGTCACTCAGGATGGCGTACAATTTCAGCTACAGCAAACCCGGACTTAAGTCAAACGTGACGCAGACAATGACACTCTCAGGGGATGTGAGACTCACATCCAAGATGGCAATCAACTACAATACCGGATTTGACTTCAAGCAAAAAGAGATTACCATGACCCGGGTAGGCATCAGTCGCGACCTCCATTGCTGGGAGATGAGTTTCAACTGGATCCCCGTGGGCTATATGAAGAGCTGGAACTTCACTCTCAGGGCCAGGGCAAGTATGCTGCAGGATCTCAAGTATGAACGCAGAAAGGACTACCATGAGAATTACTAACGAAATAAAACAATCAGGAATGAAAAGGATTATCAGCACAACTGCTGCCCCGGGAGCAATAGGTCCCTACAGCCAGGCCGTGGAGGCAAACGGAACGCTTTACATCTCCGGACAGGTGCCAATTGACCCTGTCACAGGCAAACTGGTTGAAGGAGGCATTACTGAGCAGACCACACAGGCACTGAAAAACATCAGGGCGATACTGCTCGCGGCAGGCTACACCATGGACAATGTGGTCAAGTCCACCTGCCTGCTCTCGGATATGTCGGATTTCAAGGCTATGAATGAGGTTTATGCGCAGTTTTATACCTCAGACCAGCCTGCCAGGGCCGCCTTCGCGGTCAAGGGGCTGCCGCTGGGTGCCCTCATTGAGATTGAGACGGTGGCTGTCAGGTAATTCCGTAACGACGGGTCTGAGACCCGTCGCCATCTGCAACCCGGATAGATTGCATCCATATGCAGAAACGGCGGATCTGAGACCCGCCGTTACCTGATATATGAACAAGGTTAGTGGTTATTCCGCCACAACCTCGAAATCAATCTCGACCTTTACGTCGCGATGCAGCTTGACAACTGCCTTGTGACTTCCTGTCTCCTTGATGGCGTCATCACCGAGCATGATGTTCTTGCGGTCAATCTCAAAACCCTTCGCGTTGAGCGCTTCAGCAAGCTGAATGGTGTTGACTGATCCGAATATCTTGCCGGCAGAGCTGACCTTGGCACCGATCACAAGCTTCACGCCTGCAAGCTTTTCAGCAAGCTTCTCAGCCTCTTTCCTTACCTGCTCTTCCTTGTGAGCCCTCTGCTTCAGATTCTCATTGTGAACCTTGACGGCGGAGTCAGTGGCCTGAACGGCCATACCCTTCGGGATGAGGAAATTCCTTGCATACCCGGTCTTCACGGTCAGAATGTCATTCTTCTGACCAAGCTTATCAATATCCTGCTTAAGTATAATCTTCATCTCTCTTCCTCCTCTACTTTAAAAGGTCAGCAACATAAGGAAGCAATGCAAGGTGACGGGCACGCTTGATAGCTTTTGAGACCCTCCTCTGATACTTGAGCGAAGTACCGGTGATACGACGGGGCAGAATCTTACCCTGCTCATTGAGAAACTTCTTGAGGAACTCGGGATCCTTGTAGTCTATGTACTTGATCTTGTTCTTCTTGAACCTGCAGTATTTCTTCTTCTTGATCTCTACTGTAGGCGGTGTCAGGTACCTGATTTCTGAATTGTTCTGTGCCATGATTACTCCTCCCTGACTTTTTCGGTTACTTTCATCTTTCTCTTCTTCTCGGCATACTCTATAGCATACTTGTCCATGCGGAAGGTAAGGAAGCGGATGATCCTTTCATCTCTCCTGTACTGTACTTCCAGCTTGTCAACCAACTCGCCCGGCCCCCTGAACTCGATCAGGTAATAAAAACCTGTCGACTTCTTCTGAATGGGATAAGCGAGTTTCTTCAGACCCCAGTTCTCTTCATGAACAATCTCACCTTCACTGTCGGTGATGATCTTCTTGAACTTCTGAACCGCTTCCTTCATCTGATTCTCAGACAAAACGGGAGTTGCAATGAAAACGGTTTCGTACTGATTAAACATCTCTTAATTGGTTTATATTAATGTTAATAATTCGGGTTGCAAAAGTAAGACAATAAAACTTAAAAAAAAATATTCCGAAAACTATTTGACTATATTTGTGACTGATATCTACATATACTGTAAGAACCAGCTATGGATAACTTTATTGTTTCCGCCCGCAAGTACAGACCTGCCACATTTGACATGGTTGTGGGGCAGGATACCATAACTACAACACTCAGGAACGCCATTAAGAACAATCTGCTGGCCCAGGCTTATCTCTTCTGCGGTCCGCGGGGTGTCGGAAAAACCACCTGTGCAAGGATATTTGCCAAAACCATCAACTGCTCGGAGCCCGGGCCTGACGGCGAAGCATGTGACAAATGCGAATCATGCAAATCCTTCAATTCACAGGCTTCTTTCAATATTCACGAGCTTGATGCAGCCTCCAACAACAGTGTCGACGATATCCGCAATCTCACTGACCAGGTGAGGATACCCCCGCAAATAGGCAAGTTCAGCGTCTATATAATCGACGAGGTGCACATGCTGTCAACATCAGCATTCAATGCCTTCCTGAAGACTCTCGAGGAGCCGCCGTCACACGCTATTTTCATACTGGCAACCACGGAAAAACACAAGATCATTCCTACGATCCTTTCACGCTGCCAGATATTTGATTTTAACCGGATCAACGTTGATGACATCGTTCAGCGACTCAGCTGGGTTGCCGGTAATGAGGGGGTGAACGCTGAGCACGAAGCTCTCCATGTGATTGCCACCAAAGCTGATGGTGCGATGCGTGATGCACTTTCCATATTTGACCAGATAGTGAGCTTCAGCGGCAGGAATATTACCTATGCTGATGTGATCGCCAATCTGAATGTGCTTGACTACGAGTATTATTTTCGCATTACTGCCTCGGCTATGGAAGGGGATGTACCGGCAGTGCTGATTACCTTCAATGAAATCCTGAACAAGGGCTTCGACGGGTACAACTTCATGGCCGGGCTGAACAACCACCTGCGTGATCTGCTGGTCAGCCGCGATGAGGCAACCGTGAAGCTGCTTGAGACATCTCCGTCCATAAGGCAGCGTTACCGCGAACAGGCTGTGAAAGCTCCTCTGACATTCATCTACGAGGCCCTGGAAATAGGGTCACAGTGCATGCTTAACTTCAGGAGCAGCAAGAACCAGAGGCTGCATGTTGAGCTGGCTCTGCTACGCATGTGCAACCTCTCAGCAAACCACGCTGCTGAAGAACTAAAAAAAAAACCTGAGTCAGTAAAACCGGAGGAGGAACAGGATTTTCCTGTCGCAGCCCCTGCCAGAACGACTGCGGCAAATGCCAGACCTTCTCCAGCCTCCGATGAACCCTCTTCTGCTGCCGGCCGGTCATCATCTCAGGCGTCCGGCACTGACAGAGATTATTCTCCCTCATCTGCCGCCGAACCCGGTACGGCCTCATCCCGGCCTGCCTCATCTCCCCGGAAATCCACATCTGCGCCCGACGAGTTCAAAAAGGTCTCTATTAAAGACATCATGGCGGGATCAAAGCCGGTTGAAGATATTGTAAATGAGCCTGATGTGCAGGAATCTGATGCTGATTCAGACCTCGAATTCACATCTGCCGGGCTTACTGAGGCCTGGAATGCTTTTGCTGCTGAGGTGAAGGAGGAGAGCCCCAGGATCTCTGTCACCCTCTCATCAGTTTCGCCGGAACTGCTGCCTGACCTGACGGTCATACTCAAGCTGGATAACTCAGCCCTGAGGGAGGCATTCGATCATAATTTCAAATCCCGGCTGGAGGGTCATCTGCGCCGCTCTCTGAAAAACAGCCAGTTGAAGCTCGTTACAACCGTCGAGTCCACTGAGAGGGGAGAGATACTCTACTCGCCGGAACAGAAGTTCAATCACCTGGCGGCAAAGAACCCCGCCCTGAAGGATCTGAAGAAGACGTTTAACCTAGATTTTGAGTAGACTCATACATTCAGGCAGGTGAGTGACCCGAACAAAAACAGAACGACTTCCGGAGGACTTCCGGAACAGGAGCGGGATCCTGGCTCAGATGCGCAGCTAAGCGTTCTGGCAGGTGGCATCGCCCACGATCTGAATACGGTGATAACCACAATTTATGGCTACTGTGAACTGGTGCTGGATATCCTGGGAGAAAGCAATCCTGAAGCCTCGGAGCAGACGAGACGAATTATCGCTGCCGCTGACAGGGCCAGTACCCTGACCGGTCAGTTGCTAAGCCTCAGCCATCGGGCTGCACAGGAGAAGGTAGCAGTACGGGTGGCAGATGTTATTGCCGATACAATCGATTTTATAAGGCCGTCAGTGTCGTCAGGTATAAGGATATTCCGCGTACTGAATGCACCTGATGCCACAGTTATGGCAGTGCCGGCACAACTCTTCAGGATTTTCCTTAACCTGTTTCTGAATGCCTCCCAGGCAATAGGAGACGGGGATGGAACAATTACGGTGACACTTGACCTGCCTGAAAATAAAAATGATACGTACCTTGACCAAAATCCGGATTCACTCCTTGTCACTGTCAGGGACACCGGGAAAGGTATGGATGCCGAAACGGCCGGCAAAATTTTCGATCCCTGGTTCACATCCGGCAGGAAGAACGGTACAGGACTGGGACTGACAGTCGTAAGTGACGCTGTCAGGGAGCTTGGCGGCACCATCCGGGTAGACTCGGAACCGGATAAGGGTACCACTTTCAGCCTTCTGATTCCCTATGCCTCTTTTGGCTCTCTCCCTGAAAAAAGTTAACTTCGGGCTCCCTAATCAAAGAAAAACAGGATGGCAGGAATAATGATCGTTGAGGATGACACTGCACTGCGCGAGATGCTACGGGATGCCCTTGAGAAGCGCAAACATACCGTCATTACGGCCGCTGACGGACGGGAGGCTCTTGCCAGATTCCGTCCCTCAGTTGTAGATCTCGTAATTACTGACCTGCTCATGCCCGAAGAGGATGGGCTGATGGTAATAATGAAGATAAAGGAGATGAAACCGTCAGCTAAACTGATTGCAATCAGTGGCGGCGGAATGGCCGGCCCGGGTAGCTATCTTATGATGGCCAGCAAACTGGGAGCTGACCATGTCTTCTCAAAACCTTTCCTGCCCTCTGAACTGGTACAGAAGGTGAAGGACCTGCTGGGATAAACATTCTCCGGGATGACTTGTTAATGTAGGAAACTAAGAACCATTAAATACCAATAATATGTTGACAAAAAAAGTTGAAGAGATCTGTAACAGGCAGATCGAAAGAGAAGGTTTCTCATCAAACCTCTACCTCGCCATGGGTTCATGGGCAGAGGCAAAAGGCCTCTCAGGCATCGCTGCATGGCTTTATGCACAGTCCGATGAGGAAAGGGCACACATGCTCAAATTTATAAAGTGGGTCAACGAGCGCGGTGGTAATGCCATTATCCCCGAATTCAAGAAGCCCCCGGTGACATACAAGGGTATACCTGAAGTGTTTGCCGAAGTTCTCAAACATGAACAGTTCATAACCGCAAGCATCAATGAGGTTCTGGAAGTCGCCATAGCCGAAAAGGACCATGCCACTGCTAACTGGATCCAGTGGTTTGTCAAGGAGCAGGTTGAAGAGGAGAGCAGTGCACAGCAAATCATTGACAAGCTTGATCTTGCCGGCCAGCACGGTGTCTATTTCCTTGACCGTGACATTATGAAGCTCAGGGGCTGACAGTAATTTGCATCATTCGGGCGCATGCCGCGCCCGGACATATAGCCGGGGCTGCAACGCCCCGGTTTTTTTGTGATGTGCCCCTGCTTTACAATTCTTATTGCTCTAGGAGCAATGTCCAACGTGTGACAATCTTCTGCAATGTCCAACGTGTGACAATCTTCTGCAATTCCAACGTGTGACAATCTTATGTAAAAATTTCACTATTGCCTATTGGCTGTAGGCTCTCTTATCCACCTTTCTACCACCACGAACCATAAAAAACATTAATTTTGCGGATGTTTTTAAAAAATGACAGTAAATGAGCATCATCAATAAGGTCCTCACCTTGTTCCTGGGCAACAAGGAGGAACGCGACCTGAAGGAAATCAATCCCTTTGTAGGCAGAATACTGAAAGAGAGCGAACTGGTTATGCCCCTGACAAATGACCAGTTACGTGACAGGACGGCTGAGCTGAGACGAGAGGTACGTGAGTCATTCACTCAGGAAGAGAGCCAGATAGCCAGCCTGCGCACAGAGGCGGAGAACGAAGAAGACGTCAACCGCAAGGAAGAACTGTACAACCAGATCGATAAACTCGAGAAGCAAATCCTTGAGAAAATTGAGAATAAACTTGACGAGATTCTCCCTATTGCATTCGCGATAGTAAAGGAGACTGCACGCCGTTTCAAGGAGAACGATGTCCTTGAAGTAACGGCAAAAGAGTGGGACCGCGACCTGGCAGCCACTCGTCCTTCAATAACCGTGGAAGGCGAAAAGGCATACTGGAAGAACCGCTGGATGGCAGGCGGCAACGAGATTGTATGGGACATGGTACACTACGATGTCCAGCTGATAGGAGGTGTGGCCTTGCACAAGGGCAAGATCTCGGAGATGGCCACCGGAGAGGGTAAAACCCTCGTGGCTACTCTGCCGGTCTTTCTTAACGCACTGGCAGGCAGAGGCGTACACATAGTTACAGTGAATGACTACCTCTCCAAGAGAGACTCCGAATGGATGGGCCCGCTGTATGAATTCCACGGCCTTACAGTCGACTGCATCGACAAGCACGAACCCAACTCCCACGCACGTCGCAAGGCATATAATTCAGACATCACATTCGGCACCAATAACGAGTTCGGGTTCGACTACCTGCGTGATAATATGGCCATCAACCCCGAAGATCTGGTCCAGAGGAAACACCACTACGCAATCGTTGACGAGGTTGACTCGGTACTCATTGACGATGCCAGGACCCCCCTCATCATCTCGGGACCCACGGCAAAGAGCGACACCTCTACGTTCGACGAGTACAAGCACAAGGTGGAAAAGCTGGTCAGCGCACAGCGAAAACTGGTAACACAGTTGCTGGCTGATGCCAAGAAGCTTATCGCCGAAGGCGACAACGAAAAGGGAGGCATGCTGCTGCTGAGGGCCTACAAGGGTCTTCCGAAGAACAGTGCCCTGATCAAGTACCTCAGCGAAGAGGGCGTCAGAACACTGTTGCTGAAAACGGAAAACTTCTACATGCAGAACAATTCAAAGGAGATGCCCAAGGTAACCGAGGAACTCTTCTTCGTGATTGATGAAAAGGCAAACTCAATCGAGCTGACGGAAAAGGGACATGACCTCATATCAACATCTGTTGAGGACGCCAGCTTCTTCGTGCTGCCTGACGTAGGAAGTATGATTGCTGACATCGAGAAGACGGTAAAGGATGAGAAGGAGAGGATGCGTATCAAGGATGAGCTGCTACAGGATTATGCCGTAAAGTCAGAACGTGTTCACACCATGACTCAGCTGATGAAGGCCTACACCCTCTTTGAGAAGGATGTGGAGTACGTGCTCATGGATAACAAGGTGAAGATCGTTGATGAGCAGACAGGCCGTATCCTCGAGGGACGCCGCTACTCTGACGGACTGCACCAGGCCATAGAGGCAAAGGAAAACGTGAAGGTGGAGGCTTCCACCCAGACATACGCAACAATCACCCTGCAGAACTACTTCAGGATGTACCATAAGCTTGCAGGCATGACCGGTACTGCCATAACGGAGGCGGGGGAGTTCTGGAACATCTACAAGCTTGACGTGGTGGTCATTCCAACCAACGTCAAGGTCATCAGGAATGACCATGAGGACCTTGTCTACAAGACCAAGCGCGAAAAATACAATGCTGTCATAGATGAGATTGTGAATCTCAATAAGGCCGGCAGACCCGTCCTGGTGGGCACCACCTCCGTGGAGATATCCGAGCTGCTCAGTCGAATGCTCAAGATGAAGGGACTGAAACACAATGTGTTGAACGCCAAGCTCCACCAGCGCGAGGCTGAGATAGTACAGGAAGCCGGAAAAACCGGCACGATCACTATCGCAACCAACATGGCAGGTCGTGGTACTGACATCAAACTCACACCCGAGGTAAAAAAAGCCGGAGGACTTGCCATTATCGGTACCGAGAGGCATGAGTCGCGCCGAGTTGACCGCCAGCTGAGAGGTCGTGCCGGTCGTCAGGGTGACCCGGGCTCGTCGCAATTCTTTGTATCCCTTGAGGATGATCTGATGCGCCTGTTCGGCTCGGAAAGGATCTCGGGAATCATGGATAGACTTGGTCTGAAAGACGGCGAGATGATCCAGCACCCGATGATCACCAGGTCCATCGAGAGAGCCCAGAAGAAGGTTGAAGAGAATAACTTCGGAATAAGGAAGAGGCTGCTTGAGTATGATGACGTGATGAACTCGCAGAGGGAGGTTATTTACAGCAAGCGCCGCCATGCACTGCTGGGAGAGAGGCTCAGTGTGGACATTGCGAACATGATGTATGATGTGACTGAAAACATCGTCAACACGTACAAGGATTCATCAGATTTTGAAGAGTTCCAGTTTGCCCTCATAAGGACCCTCTCAGTAGACTCCCCGGTGTCAAAGGCTGATTTCAGCAAGAACAGCGACGAGGAGATTGTGGAGGCAGTGTATGCAAAGGTGCTTGATGCCTACCGCCGCAAGAGCGAGATCATCTCCTCAACCGCCTTCCCGGTGCTGAAGGATGTATACGAGCGCATGTCCGCAACCTATGAAAATGTGGTGGTACCCATAACTGACGGAGTAAAGACATACAATGTCATCACCAACCTCAGGGCGGCTGTCGAGAGCCAGGGCAGGGAATTGCTTCGTTCATTTGAGAAGACAGCAGTGCTGGCTACAATTGACGATGCATGGCGCGAGCACCTCAGGGAGATGGATGACCTCAAGCAGTCTGTTCAGAACGCCACATATGAACAGAAGGACCCGCTGCTTATATACAAGTTCGAATCCTTTGAGCTCTTCAAGACGATGATTAACAAGGTCAACCAGGATGTGGTCAGCCTTCTGATGAAGGGAACAATACCCACTGCTTCACCCGACAATGTCAGGGAAGCCCAGCATCGCCGACAGGCTGACATGAGCAGACTGAGGACTCAGAAGAGTGATTTCGAAGGTTACCGCACCGGCGGAGGTGGCTCCCCGGAACCGCGGCAGCAGCAGACTGCACCTGTCAGGGTTGAGAAGAAGGTGGGAAGGAATGATCCGTGCCCGTGCGGCAGCGGCAAAAAGTACAAGCACTGCCACGGTAAGGGTCTCGCCGACTCTGCAGGTGCCTGACAGTCAACGTCAGGGAGAAGGGGCAGCCCCTCCTGATACATCTCAGACCGGCATATCCTGCATTTTTCTGCAGGAAGTTCTCAGGCCCTCGTCTGCGGGCTGCCGATAATTGAAAGGTAATGCATCACCTGCTCAAGAAAATGAGCGATGCTGAATGGTATGGGTGACTTGATCATCAGATCGTAAGGTGCATTCTCAGGCCTGTCGGTAATGTCAGGGCCAACCTTCATGGGAGCAGGAGAAAGTGACACTATGGCATTAAGCGGAAAGAGAGAGGAAGGATTGATGTCAATCAGGAGATCATATTTCGTTTCCATAAATTTCTTTGCATCTTCCGATACGGGAATAAATGCCCAGTTGAGATCGCTCTTCCTCAGGAACTTCATGTAAGAGAGACCGGTAAGCCTGTCAGGAACAACCTTGCCAGGTATCCATGCAAGCACCTCAACGCTCCTGCCAGCCTCCGAAAGCTGCCGGTTGAGAGCTGCAAGATGCTGAAAATCATTTTCAAACGAGGCATCCCAGAGAATTCCTGTTTTTTTTACCTGGTCAAGGTTAAAATCCTGCCGTATCCTCCTCAGGGATCCGAGACGCCTTTGAAGCATCATCCTGCCGGCTTTTAATCTGAGATTGTAAAATAGTCCCATAAGAATGCAAACCTATAGATTTTTTTGGCTTTTGGGGATTGGGGACGTGATTATTCTTTAATCATTTTGACAAACTCCTCCTCGGTCAGTACCGGTACGCCAAGGGCGGTGGCTTTTGCCCTTTTTGCCGGACCCATGTCGCTTCCTGCCACTACGAATGAGGTGTTGCCGGTGACTGACCCGGTCGTCCTGCCACCCGCGGCCTCGATGGCAGCTTTGATGCCGTCACGCGTGAACCTTTCAAAGGTGCCGCTGACCACAATCGTCTTGCCGGCCAGCGGACCGTTCCCGGATGCAGTGGTGACAGCTCCTTCGAAAGTCATCCCGGCTGCTATCAGGCGGTTGATGATCTCAATGTTATCATCGTCAGAGAAGTATTCTTTTACGCTTGCAGCGATGCGCGGACCAATGTCCGGCAGCGCCAGCAACTCCTCCTCCTGTGCACCCATCAGCTTTTCGATGTCGGGAAATGCCGCTGCCAGCGTTTTTGCCACCGTTTCACCCACGTGCCTTATGCCAAGAGCGAAGAGCTTCCTGTTCCAGGGGGCGGTGAGCGAGGCCTCAAGGCCTGACAGGATGTTGGCAGCCGATTTGTCACCCATTCTCTCCAGGGCTGCAAGCTGTTCATGCCTGAGATCATACAGGTCGGCAACGTTGCGTATGAGTCCCTCCGTGTAGAGCATCTCTACCGTCTCTTCGCCGAGACCCTCGATATCCATCGCCTTGCGCGAGACAAAGTGAATTATACGCCTTATAATCTGTGGCGGGCAATGGAGGTAATTTGGGCAGTAGTGGTTCGCCTCACCCTCGGTGCGGACAAGGGGTGTACCGCATTCCGGGCATCTCTCGGGGAAAACAACGGTCCCGGCCTCCGGGTGGCGCTGAGAGGTGTCAACTGCCACGATTTTGGGAATGATCTCTCCGCCCTTCTCGATTATTACGCTGTCACCGTAATGCAGCCCCAGAAGGGAAATCTGGTCACTGTTGTGTAGCGAGGCACGCCTTACTGTGGTGCCGGCAAGCAGCACGGGACGCAGATTGGCTACGGGTGTGACATTGCCTGTTCTGCCAACCTGGAAATCAACTGATAACAGCTCTGTGACAGCCTGCTCGGCAGCATACTTGTAGGCTATTGCCCATCGGGGAGATTTGGCGGTGGTGCCAAGCAACTGCCGGGCATCCGTCGCGTTGACCTTGATAACCACACCGTCAGTGTCATATGGCAGCTTCCTGCGCTCATTCTCCCAGATGGATATGAATCCCAGTACCTCTTCAATGCCGGTGAAACGCTCTATCACATCAGGTGTCCTGAAACCCCATCTGCGGAGTGCCATGATATTGTCATAATGATTGTCTGCCGGTAGATTCTCCCCAAGCAGGTAGTAAATGAAACAGTCGAGGGGCCGTGAGGCAACCACGCGTGAGTCAAGCAGCTTGACTGTACCGGCGGCAGCGTTGCGGGGATTGGCAAAAGGGGGGTCACCGTTAAGCTGCCGCGCCGCATTCATCTCTTCAAATCCCTTCCGCGGAAGATAGATCTCACCCCTGACCACGAAGAGAGAGGGCATATCCGGTGCGCTGACCTTCAGCGGAATGCTTCTGATGGTTCTGACATTGGCGGTGACATCATCGCCCATTGTTCCGTCGCCCCGGGTGACGGCACTCACCAGAACGCCATTCTCGTAGGTAAGACTGATGGATACACCGTCATACTTGAGCTCACATACGTACTCCGGCTCGTGCCCGAGCGTCTTCCTGACCCGCTCACCGAACTCCTTCAGCTCGTCATAACTGTAGGTATTCCCAAGAGAGAGCATCGGCCAGCGATGTTTCACCTGGATAAACTCGGTGGTGAGGTCACTGCCAACTCTCAGGGTGGGTGAGTCAGGGGTGACAAGCTCAGGAAATTTCTTCTCTATTGTTTGAAGCTCATTCAGCAGCAGGTCAAATTCGAAGTCAGAAATAACAGGCTGATTGAGAACGTAATACCTATGGTTATGTTCATCAATTGTTTTCCTTAGTTCCTCTGCTCTTTTCTTCGCGTCAGCAAGCTTCATATGCAATTTATGTCTATGTGAAAATATCGGGATCAATGCCAGACTCCCGGTATAAGGGTTCCGCACTCACACCTGCCGTTCCTGAGACTCTGTGACACAATTCTGTAGCCGCTCCTGTCAACCACCTTTTTGCCACAGGAGGGGCAGAGTGTGTCGTCAACCCCTGCACCCGGCATGTTACCGAGGTACACAAACTTCATCCCGGCGTTCCTTGCTATCTCTACAGCCTTTGTGAGAATAGCGGCAGGAGTGGGGGGAATATGCTCGAGCTTGTACTGTGGCTGGAACCGGCTGAAATGCAAGGGTGTATTGGTAAAACCATTCTCAGCCAGCCAGTCGCACATCTGCCTGATCTCATCCGGTTTGTCGGTCCATCCGGGTACCACCAGGTTGGTGATCTCCAGCCATACTCCCTCATCCCTGTATGTTTTCAGGCTCTCAAGGACAGGCTGGAGCTTGCCGCCGGTAAGCTTAAGGCAGGTGTTGTCACTGAACGATTTAAGGTCAATGTTAGCCCCGTCAATGTATTTGCAGAGGTGCTTTAGCGGTTCGCGGTTGATATAGCCGTTGGAGACCATTATGTTTTTTATCCCTGCAGAATGTGCCTGTTGCGCCGTATCCAGAACGTATTCATAAAAAGTGACCGGTTCGGAATAGGTGTATGCAATAGAACTGCATCCGCCGGCAGCAGCCTTCTCCACAACGGTGGCGGGTGGCATGTCATAATTTCTTGTCTTATCGGGAGAGGTCTGCGAGATGGTCCAGTTCTGGCAGTTGAGGCAGGCCAGGTTGCATCCGGCCGTGGCTATTGAAAAAGCAGTTGTTCCCGGCAGGAAATGATAGAGTGGTTTCTTCTCCACTGGATCAATATTCGCTGCGCAGGGATTGCCGTAGGCCATCGTGTAAAGCTTCGAGTTTCTGGCTATCCTGTTGCGGCAGTCGCTCAGTTCCCCGTCCTTCAGGGTACATTCGTTGGGACAGATCATACAGACAACTCCCCTGGCACTTACCTCCTGGTACATCGCCAGTCTTTCACCCGGTGCCGGCCTTATCGCTGCCGACGGGAGGGGAGCAATGAACCCCGCAGCCACAGCAAGTGATCCCTGACGTGCAAAACATCTTCTTGATATCTTCTTCCCCTTGTCTTTCAACTATATGCGAGTTAAGGCACCATCCTGTAAATCTACTGTTTTAAAGCTACTGATGCAACAGTGCCGGCAGCCAAAATGACTCCGCCGAGGATAAAACATGAGTTGGCCGTTCCCGCCAGCGGTACCAGCAGTGTGGCAACGGTCAGGTAACCAAGAGCCGAGCCTGCCATGTCGGCAGCATATATCCTGCCAGTGGTTTTGCCGCTGTCGCGGGATGTAAGAATCCTGTAGACGGCCCCGGTGATGAATCCTGCAGAAGGCAGAGTGATGCCGAGCCAGGCAAGCACCGGACCTCTTGATGCAGTGACCAGTGACGGCGCCAGGATGCCGGTGAGAGTGAAGATCGCTGTGAGAAGGAGGGTGCAGATAACGATTTTCCTGAGCGCCAGCCGTTCGCCGAGCATGGCCCCGGCCGCCAGCCCGGCCATAAGCAGGGTCAGTATGACGGCAGAAAGTATGTAGAAATTTCCCACAGCCATCTGGAGAATGAATATCGAGATCATTCCGAATCCCGCCAGGCTTGCCGATGAAGCGAACATCATCAGTCCCTGCCGGGCAGCAAAGAGAAGGGGAATTGCAGTCAGTATCACCAGCAGGACAATTATTCCGCCTCTCATACCCATCCTCTCAAGGGAGAGAATATTTGAAAAGAGCGCTGACACCGGCCTGACGGCACTGTTCATTCCTGCATCCCTGTCAACCTGGGAAAGAATCTGTTCCTTCTTTAGCCGTATGGCGGCATCGTCAAGATAGTCAGCATTGACGTAACTGTTCTCAATCCCCCGCAGCGCTGTCATCAAGGCCGGTTCTGCGCTTACAGGAGCGTCCGAGGCAATGACATAAAGCATTGTGCCAGGAATTAGGGTGACGTGGCTGAAAACGCCCGTAATGGCATTGTAGTAAGGGGAGAATCCATGCCTGTAACTGGCTGGAGAGTAATTGAACCAGGGCATGGGTGTACAGGTGAATACACCGCCGGCAGACAGATGTTCATTGACAAGCCTGAAATACTCCGCGGTGAAGAACCTGCTGACTGACAATGTAGAGGGCGGAGGAATAAGCTGAATCACAGCATCATATGTCTCTGAGGTTTCCCTCAGGAACGTCAGCGGGTCATTGCTCGCCACCCGTACCTGCATGATTCCGCACAGGGTGTCGCGCGCTCCTTCTGCCGCGATCAGGCCGGGATCGACCTCAAGGTAGTCAAGCCTGTCAACTGAATGCTTCATCACCTCCGGCAGGTGTCTTTTCAGTCCTCCTGATATGAGCAGGACCCTGTCGTATCGGTTACGCTGCAGCAGGGCGTAATGGATATTCTCTTCAGCGCCCGTCACATCCCCTTCATAGTAGAGTGGTCGGTGGTCAAAATATACAGTGCGTTCATCGCCGTAATATCCCGTTGTGATGTTGCCGAAAGGAGTGTCCCTGCTTTCTGTTACCCTGACTCCGCCGAGCAGCAGGCTTCTGACGGCCGGATCGGGCGGAAAGGCCAACAGCAGAATGCCTGCAGTCAGCAGAAGCGTAAGCGCCGCAATCCTTATACGTGTCCGGCATTTCAGCAGCAAGGTCAGGATAGCCGATGCTACAATCAATATGAGCAGGTAAAGCTGAAAATTGGGTATTGCAAGTGTTACCGTCAGCGCCGTGACCACACCGGCAGCCACTGACCCTGCAGTTTCCGTACCAAAACTGTTGCCCGGACCGGAAAGGCCTGAGGCGTACCTGAGAAGTGACAGGCGGACGAATATAAGGGCTGAGATGAATGTCACGGGGGCTACACTCACAGCCAGGATCACCATCGCCTGGAAAAATGAGGGTGTCTGCCCGGGGCTGAGGATGATCGCAGACATCATCAGCAAAATCAAAGGGGAAAGAAGAATGCATCCCATCAGGGTCCACATCATCCTCCCGGGGGAGGTTATGGATGACCGGGCTCCGGTGACGGACCCGAAGGATGCAATTATGAGCCACAGCCACAGAAAGAGCCCCGCAATTGCCTCGGTACCTCCGCCGAGTATGAGTGCCTCCCGGATCAGGATGAACTGAGAGGCAGAACTGACAAATCCTGTCAGCAGTAACAGCGGCCGGTAAAGCCGGACTTCAAATCCGGTTGATTCTGCCGCTGCAGGACTTTTCACACCCGTGAGGTTGCCGTTTTTGCGGAGATAATAACTGAGATGCCATGTGAGGTGAATAACCGCTGCAAAGACCATAGCCGACCCCGCCTCCACATGCCAGTGCTTAACCGATTCAGCAAAAGGGATCTCCCACCGGTAGGTGATCCTGAGTGCGAGGAAAATCCCTAAAAGTCCTGAGAGGAAAAAGGAAACCAGCAGCACCCAGTTCCAGAATCGCCGGTGGGATAAGCGGGGGGTGAACCCCGAAACGGAAAGAAAGAGGGTAAACAGATAGATTACCATGACAGTCACCCCTATGGGAAGAACGTGATAGGTCATGTGTCAGGCTATTCGCTGAAGACGTAGGCTTCGTACACAAAGATCTCCGTATCCCGGTCTTTCCAGCCGTCCCACCCGATGCCTGCCTTGTCGCGGGCACAGTATCCCAGGAACTGCTCAACGGTCCAGCCCTGTTCCTCCGCCACCTGAGGAAGGAAAGTGCCTGAGCGGTAACCTTTTTTAAGGTATATGCCGTGCTTTCCTATCCTGATCTCTTCTGCTGACTGAATCTTCTTCATGGGTCCGAGAACGGATATCTCAATATGTATCGACGGGTATTCCGACCTCGTCAGGGCGGGGAACCTGGGGTCACTGAAGGCAGCCTCGGTTGCCATCGTACCCACCACTTCCCACAGCGGGTCAGGTGAGGTGAAACGTCCGATGCATCCCCTCAGGTCACGATCAATTGTTATAGTTACAAACGCTCCCAGCGGTTCACGGAGGTGCGGTGTCAGTTTAGCCTGGTCGACAACTGCAGGTTTCCTGTGTTCCAGCCTGGCGGAGATGGCCTCCCTGGCTATCGCGAAGAGAGTCTCCTGCTCAGCCTCACTGAGACTGAATGGCTCAGTCTGAGAGCCTGTTTTTGCCGCAGCCCTGCCTTCAAGCACAATGGCGTTGTAGCCCACGACCTCATCCTTCGATCCCCTGGGTGAATCACCTGAATTCGTATACTCCACGTTCCGGAAAACCAAACCTTCACTCTTCTCTGCAAGGTAAAGCAGAACCATACCTGCAGGCCATCCGCACATTGCGGTAGCCAGGTTCTCAATTCCGGACGACTCGATGTTCCGAATCGTGCGAAGGAAACCTTCCGGGTCTCCCTTTAATATAGCATCACTGACCATCCTGTCAGCCTTTCGTGCATCTTCGGCTGACGGATAATGAGAAAAGTCGCTGCTGATGATGAAGAGATTGCGGTCATTGAACCAGGGCTCCAGCCCCGTTGCTATTGCCTTGAGTACATTTAAGTTTTTCGTCCCGATAAGCACAGGCACTACCGGCGGAACAGGATTGAACCGGTACTGGATGAAGGGTAGCTGTACCTCAAGCGAGTGTTCCGGACCGTGAGCTTCATCCTTGGAGATAAACCACCGGTTTGTCGATTGCAGCTTCCTGCCCAGTTCACTGTTGACCTGGATGGTTCCCAGGGGTGTCACCAGGTTTCCAGATGTAAAGACTGCTGCACCTTCGTAAGCGTACCTGTGACTGACACCGATGAGGAAGATATTGTCATAGGTTGCCCCGGAGGGGATGGCGGCAAAGCCCGCTGCCGCAGTATGTCCCGAAAAGACATAGCCTGCATGCGGTACGAGTATTGCCCTCACTTGCACACCTTCACGGCGCTTTCCAAAGCCGGCGAAATACCCCGCAAGCTCACTCCTAAGCCGTTCGCTGCCAGCAGGATAGAAACTCCCTGATACTGCAGGTTGCCTGTCGCGCTCCTGTCCGAATATGTTCATAAGTGAAAAAATTAACATTACCAGGATCAGACTAACTGTTTTCATAATAAAAGCAGTTGTTTCCCGTAAAGTTATGCAAAAACCCGTAAAAATCCGGAGATAATACCTCAGATGAGAACAATGTTCTCCTTCAGAGTGTTGCCGTCTTCATCAATGCCGTAAAGCCTGAGTCCTACACTGCAAGTTGCATCTGCCGTGACATCCAGGAATGGGGAAAGTGATTCCCTTACATCCTCCTCGCCCATTGAGTCATATTCCTCAATGTCAAAATAGAGATGAACAAACAGTATATGATCACTCTTCTTTATTTTGGTAAGAACCTTCAATATCTTTCCCATCCAGATGACTGAAGAGGTATTGAAATAGTCCACGTTGAACTTTAGATTCGTGCTCTCGGCCGGGTTCTTCGCATATTCCGATGCCCATTTGTATAACGGCTCAAAAAATCCTGATGCATTTTCCGGCAACGACTTTCCTGTAAAGGTTAGATTTCCCGTTCCAGCCGTGAAACTGACAGCGGGTGTTTTAGACGTTGCGTCAATTCGAATATCCTGTAGTTTTACCATAACGTGTGTTTTCTTCCCTGGTTTTGTACTATTGCCCCAATGTACAAGCTAAAGGTAGCCTGTTTTTTTCGATGCTGATTTTGTTTTCGTCAAAAATTAATAAACAGTTATCAACTTTTTTGAACAATTTATCCCACATCCTGCAACGGATTCCGGACTAAAAGTAACAACAATTTATCTATATTTGCAGCCGTGATAAAAATCAGGATGGAGAAGCTGCTCAGGATAGGAATAAAGGAGGCTGTCGCGAGTCTTTACGGAGCCGACCCCGGTGATGATCTCCTCCAGATACAGAAGACCAGGAAGGAGTTTGAAGGCGATTACACCCTTGTGGTGTTTCCGCTTGCAAAACTTTCCCATCGCTCCCCTGAACAGACGGCCCGGGATTTGGGTGAATACCTGGCCCGTGAAATAAATGCCGTAAGCGGATTCAATGTAATCAAGGGATTCCTGAATCTGACGATAGCCCCGGCCGAATGGGTCACACGCCTCCATGAAATCCATGTGGAAGAACACTACGGTTTTGCGGCGCCGGGACCGGATGCCGAGACCATAGTTATCGAATACTCCTCACCCAATACAAATAAGCCACTCCACCTCGGTCACATCAGGAACAACCTGCTCGGTTTTTCACTGTCGAGGATTTGCGCTGCCGCAGGTGCAAGGGTTATCAGGACCAACATTGTTAATGACCGCGGCATACATATCTGCAAGTCGATGCTCGCATGGCTCAGATATGGCAACGGACGCACACCGGCATCCGAGGGGATGAAGGGTGACCATTTTGTGGGCGATTACTACGTTCTTTTCGAGAAAAAGCTCAGGGAACAAATCGAACCGCTTGTTGATGCCGGATCAACTCCCGAAGAGGCACGTGAAAACGCCCCGCTGATGCTTGAAGCCCGCCAGCTGCTTCTCAAATGGGAGGCAGGTGACCCGGATACGGTTCAGCTCTGGCAGATGATGAACTCATGGGTATACGAGGGCTTCGATGTAACCTACAGGGCACTGGGAGTCGAATTCGACAGGATCTATTACGAATCGGATACTTACAAGATCGGAAAGGAGATCGTCCTTCGCTCACTGGCTGAAGGACACCTCATCCGCAGGGAGGATGGCTCGGTATGGATAGACCTGACTGCAGACAAACTGGATCAGAAACTGCTGCTCCGGTCCGACGGGACCGCCGTCTATATGACACAGGACCTCGGAACGGCAACAATCAGATACAACGATTACAGGTTTGACCGTCATATTTATGTCGTAGGCAACGAGCAGAACTATCATTTCCAGGTACTTGCACTGACCCTGCTCAGAATGGGCTATGACTGGGCAAAGGGACTGCACCATTTTTCATACGGCATGGTGGAACTCCCTGAAGGTAAAATGAAATCCCGCGAAGGGACTGTAGTGGACGCCGATGACCTCATCGCCGAAATGACTGCAACCGCTGAAGAGATGTCACGGGAACTGGGTAAGCTCACCGGCTACAGCGATGCCGAGAAGAAAAACATCTGCAGACAGATAGGACTCGGAGCCCTGAAATATTATATACTTAAGGTCGATCCGAAAAAGAACATGACTTTCAACCCGAAGGAGTCGATCGATTTCAACGGTAATACTGGTCCCTTTATCCAATATACCTATGCCCGCATCAGGTCGGTCCTGAAAAAGGCTGAGGAGACAGGAGTGACATTTGCCGCCGGCGAGGCAGAGAAGGTTATTCCCAACGCCAAGGAAATAAGTGTAATAAAACTACTGAACGACTTTCCCGCACTGGTGACAGAGGCTGCATCGGAGCTGAGTCCGGCTCTCATTGCCAACTATTGCTATGACCTCTCAAGGGAGTTCAACCAGTTCTATCATGATTACACGATACTTGGAGAGTCAGATGAAAACCTGCGCAGCTTCCGCCTGAAACTGTCGGAGCTCACCGGCAGGGTGCTGGAGAGAGGCCTTTTTCTGCTGGGCATTGAAGCTCCGGAAAGAATGTAAATAACAGAATACTGAATAATTATGTTTGAAAGCCTTAGTGAAAGACTTGAACGCTCCTTCAAGATACTGAAGGGGGAAGGAGTGATTTCAGAGATCAATGTATCGGAGACTCTGAAAGATGTGCGCAGGGCGCTTCTGGATGCGGATGTCAACTTTAAGATTGCCAAGCAGTTTACCGATACGGTCAAGCAGAAGGCGATGGGCCAGAATGTGCTGAAGGCAGTCAAGCCCTCACAGATGATGGTAAAGATCGTCCATGACGAACTGGTCCTGCTGATGGGAGGGGAGAAGACCGACATAAACATAAAGCCGAACCCTGCCATTATCCTGATAGCCGGACTGCAGGGTAGCGGTAAAACCACATTCAGCGCAAAACTGGCTAAGCATCTGAAGAGCAAGCGCGGAAAGAACCCGCTGCTGGTTGCGGGCGACGTATACCGGCCTGCAGCCATTGAACAGCTGAAAGTACTCGGCGCTCAGATAGAGGTGCCCGTTTACACCGAGGAAGGCAGCCGCAACCCGGTGGAGATTGCACGCAACGCAATCAGGGAAGCAAAAAAGAGCGGACATGACCTGGTGATAATAGACACTGCGGGCCGCCTGGCCGTTGACCAGGAGATGATGAACGAGATTGCTGCCGTAAAAGATGCCGTCAACCCTCATGAGACTCTGTTTGTAGTTGACTCGATGACCGGCCAGGATGCAGTCAACACAGCATTTGAATTCAATGAAAGAATTGATTATGACGGAGTTGTGCTGACCAAACTTGACGGTGACACCCGGGGAGGAGCAGCGCTTTCAATCAGATCAGTGGTAAATAAACCGGTCAAGTTCGTCAGTACCGGAGAGAAGATGGATGCAATGGACATCTTCTACCCTGAGAGGATGGCCGACAGGATACTTGGAATGGGCGACATCGTCAGTCTCGTTGAGAAGGCGCAGGAACAATATGACGAGGAGGAGGCCCGCAAGCTTCAGAAAAAGATAGCGAAGGACCAGTTCGACTTCAATGACTTCATCTCGCAGATCCAGCAGATCAAGAAGATGGGTAACATGAAGGACCTGATGGGTATGATCCCTGGCGTAAGCAAGGCGATAAAGAACCTTGATATTGACGACGATGCCTTCAAGGGGATCGAAGCAATTATTTCAAGTATGACCCCGGCTGAAAGAATAAATCCGGTTCTCCTCAACGGCAGCCGCAAGAAACGCATCGCATCAGGCAGCGGAACAACCGTAACGGAGGTAAACAGGCTGCTGAAACAGTTTGACGAGACAAGGAAGATAATGAAGATGGTGGCCAAGGGGGGAGACCTGTCAAAGCTGGCTGCCAGGAGGCATTAGACAACAGGCATCAGGGCCTGCAAAAATCGCAAAATCGCAAAATCGCAAATCGCAAATCGCAAATCGCAAATCCATATGTATCAGATTATTGACGGAAAACAGACTTCAGCCGTTATCCGCGGCGAAATTGCCGCCGCGGTGACTGAGATCAGGGCCCGCGGTGAGCGTGTGCCCCACCTCGCGGCAATACTTGTCGGCAACGACGGCGGGAGTGAGACCTACGTCTCACACAAGGTAAAGGACTGCGAGGAGGTCGGGTTCAGATCTACTCTGCTCAGGATGCCCTCAACGGTAACCGAGGAGGAACTCCTTGACAAGGTCCGCGAGCTCAACCAGGACCCGGGTCTTGACGGTCTGATCGTCCAGCTCCCTCTGCCTGATCATATCCGTGAGAGCAGGGTCATAGAGACCATTGCTCCGGAAAAGGATGTTGACGGATTCCATCCTGTGAATGTTGGCCGTATGACTGCCGGCTTACCTTCATTCGTATCTGCAACACCGGCCGGGATAATGGAACTGCTGAAACGGTACAACATCCCGCTGAAGGGTGCGGAGTGTGTTGTTGTCGGCCGCAGCAACATCGTGGGGCGCCCGGTGAGCATACTGATGTCTCAGAAAGGCGCTGATGCCACGGTAACTGTTGTTCACAGCCGTACCCGGAATATTGCAGAAATAGTCAGAAGAGCCGATATTGTCATTGCCGCCATCGGTCAGCCAGGCTTTATCACAGCTGATATGATAAAAGAGGGTGCAGTGGTGATAGACGTGGGCACCACACGCGTTGACGCCCCTGATACAAAGGCTGGATGGAGACTGAAGGGAGATGTTGATTTTGAGAACGTGGCGCCCCGCTGCTCGTTCATAACCCCGGTACCCGGAGGAGTGGGACCGATGACCAGGGTGTCACTGCTGCTGAATACGCTTCAGGCCTGCAGAAAGCAATAACCTGCCTGGCAATTATTATCTCCGGGTATCATGCCGGGCAGGGCTACTGACCAGCTTGCAGAAGCATGTCTTAAAGTGATCCTGTCAGGTGGCCATGCCACCATTAAGTAAGTTGCCTACCCTCTTGCCAGTTGCTGATCTACATTGGAAGAGTTAATCCTGTGAAATATAAGTCGTAGCCTCCCTTGCCGCCTGAACGGTCAGAGGAAAAGATCAGGAAATGATTTTCAAACAGCAGATCTACTCCGAGGACCGGCCTGTATTCATTTGCAGATGAGTTGATACCGGATCCCAGGTTAAAGGGAGAACTCCATTTGCCGCTCCGGAATACCGAACAGTAAAGGTCAAAGCCACCGTAGCCCCCGGCCATGTCCGAAGCAAACAGCATGTATCTGCCCCTGACAAATGGACACTTCTCATCCGAACCGGTATTGATGCTGTCAACGGCAGCCGGCGTGACCGGCGCTGAGGTAAACCACTCGTCCATCTCAAGCTGCCAGGGCCTCACTGTCGTGTAGATGTCGAAATTACCGCCCCGGTCTGAGCAGAACCATGCCGTGTCACCGGTTGTACCCAGTGAGAGATAAGCGTCATCGGAGGAGCTGTTAAAAAGACTCGCCGGCACCGGAGTCTCAAAAACAGGTGGCTGTGAGTATACGGGGATATAGCTTGTATAGACGATGTCGAGCCCGTTTCCGGCTGTCTGTGTGGCTGCCGCCATATATTCCAGCCCGTTTCTGCTGTTGAAGAACCTGAGCGGCCCGAACTCGTCAGCGCCGGTATTGAAAACGGACAACAGACCGTCAACAAAACTATCCGCATTCATATCCGAATGCAAATCAAAATACCCTGTCGTCTGACCGAACATATACCCGACGGTTCCGCTGACAAGATCAAACTCGCCTCCTGAACTCTTCCTGTTTGAAGAGAATACTACCTGCCGCATCGTGTTTATCCGCGCTGCCTCTATGTCCATATTATAGTCGTCCCAGGAGGTGTTGAGCCCATCCAGCGTCATTACCGGGTCGGGGAAAATGCCCAGTTCATAATTGATTTTGAGAGGCTCATCACGGCAACCTGACAGGGCTGCCGCAATATAAAAGACTGTAAATAAATATTTTAACCTGTTTTTGGCCATGACAGTCGTTTATTAGATAACGAACTGGCGGACTGTTTAATATCCGGGTAGTAAAAAAACCGGGCTGTGAGGCCCGGCTTTCAGAAGGTAGAATTCAGGTTAATTCTAGGGTAATATTTGGTTTGAGGGTAAGCTTCTGAACTCAATTGTAAGATGAAATCCGGCACCCGAAGGTTGCGTTGCCGCTAAAAATATTTTACAAAGTCCTGTTTATCATGTTTATAAAAACAACTTCCTGTTGATAATTGATATACCACCTGCGTTAACCAAACCATTAATATGTTACATTTGCAGAATATTTTTCAGGGGAGATGGAAGAAGAGAAATACGGTTTTGTGCACGACAGTGAGGTGGAAGAGGTGATTCTCCGGTTTGAGAGAATGCGTAAGAACAAGGAGACCTGTTATTTCGACGTCATTGAATTCGAGGCAATTATAGATTATTACCTGGAGGGAAACAACCCGGCGCATGCCTTTGAGGCTACATCGCTGGCATGTGAACTCCACCCGAATTCGGTTCCGATACTCATCAGGAAAGCCAGGGTTCTCCTTGAAAAAGGGAGGGCTACAGAGGCGCTTACTATTTCCAAGAGGCTGGAGAACATCGAGCCGGGGAACTGTGACATATATCTGTGCAAGGCTACTGCTCTTGCCATGCTTGGTGATATTGCAGGCGCCCGTCGCGTATTCGACCTTGCACTGGAGACCGACTCCGAAGAGCCGGAGACAATCCTTTACAGCATCACTTCAGTGTTGCAGAACCTCAACTACCATGAGGAGATGATACCCTACCTGCACAGGCTTTTCGATCTGGAGCCTGATTTTGCGGCTCATCTCTATGACCTGGCCTATGCATATGACAAAAAGGGCGATCATAAAACCAGCATTAAATACTACACCATGTACCTCGATGAGGATCCATGGTCTGACAGCGCATGGTATAACCTGGGTATAATATACAATAAAACAGGCGAATACGGTAAGTCTATCGAAGCCTATGACTACGCACTGGCACTGAACCCGGAAAACACCTTCGCCCTGTTCAACAAGGCAAATATCCTCAGCAACCTCGAGAGATACAGCGAGGCATTGGATGTCTACCGCCAGTTCGTAGAGGAAGAGCCTGACAGCCTGGAAGGTCTTACATACCTCGCTGAGTGCTATGACAAGACCGGCGACGAGGCTATGGCACGCAAGTATTATACCGAAGCCATTGACATAACACCCGATTTCCCGGATCCATGGTACGGCCTCGGTCTGCTGTCGCTCTCGCGAGGGCGTCCGGCAGAGAGTATCAATCCGCTGGAAAAAGCGATTGAGATCGATCCTGAGAACCCTGACTACTGGTTCTCCCTCGGAAAGGCACAGTTAATGACAGGCAACATCCGCGAAGCCGTCAGGTGCTGGATCGAGACCCTGACGCTCGACGGCTATTATGACGAGGCATGGATTGAAATTGGTATTGTTGTGATGCTGAGCGGCAAATACAATGTGGCAATCCGCCTCCTCAAAAATGCGGCAAAAATAAGCGGAGAACTGCCCGGCACCTGCTACCTGCTCGCTTCGGCTTACCTGCATACCGGCAACATTCCGGAAGCCGCACGCAACCTGATAAAAGCCGTAAGACTCGACAATGACGTGCTCGAGGAATATGCTCTCCTTCTTCCGGAGGAGAAGCTGACAAATGCCATGAGAAGACTCTTCAGTAAAACCAATTAAGATATGAAAAACACCAGGAAACTGCTGACACACATCCCCGAAAGACCGGCCAAACCCAGAAAAGACGGCCTTACCATGGTAATGGACAAGGGTTTGAGTATCAGGGAGGCTGAGGATTTCGCAGCTGTCGGAAGCGAGTATGTCGACTTTGTCAAACTGGGTTTCGGGACATCTGTAATCACACCGGGTGTCGACAAAAAAATCAAGCTCTACCACGAGGCAGGCATGACCGTCTACCTCGGGGGAACATTGTTCGAGGCATTCATAATCAGGGGCCTTTACAGTGAATACGTTGAAATGCTGAAGGACTCCGGTGTCAGGATGGTTGAGATTTCTGACGGATCATATGAGTTTGAGCACAGCGAAAAGCTTGAATATATCAGGAAACTGTCAAAGGAGTTCACGGTGATCTCGGAAGTCGGCTCAAAGAAGAAAAACATAATCTACACACCTGATCAGTGGGTCGAGATGATGAAGGCCGAACTTGAAGCCGGATCAGTGAAGGTCATCGCGGAGGCGAGAGAATCGGGAACCATCGGGATCTATAACGAGGACGGCTCTGTCAACCTGGGGCTGATAAAAACCATCTCCAGGGAGATAGGCTTTGAAAACGTCCTGTGGGAAGCCCCGCTCAAGCAGCAGCAGGCATGGTTCATCACCAACTTCGGCGCCAATGTCAACCTGGGAAATATTGCCCCTAACGAGATCATAGCGCTGGAATCGCTGAGACTCGGGCTGAGAAGCGACACCTTCTTCAGCTTTCTTCCCGAAAACATGAGATGAAGCTCTTCGGAATCATAGGATTTCCTCTGGGACATTCATTCTCCCAGAAACATTTCACTGAAAAATTCGAAAGGGAAAACCTCCCTGATCATGCTTACAGGAAGTTTGAACTGCCTGACATAGAGATGCTTCCGGGCCTGATTGACCGTGAGCCTGACCTATGTGGCTTCAATGTTACAGTTCCGTGGAAGGTGAAGGTGATCGAATACCTGGATGAGATTGATCCTCTGGCGGCAGAGATCGGAGCCGTGAATATGGTAAGGGTGACACGGCGTGACGGCAAGCCCTGGCTTAAGGGATTCAATACTGATGCACCTGCTTTCAGGGAATCCCTCCTGGCCAATCTGATGACCCTGCCCGAAATGGCCCTGGTGCTGGGTACCGGTGGTGCAGCAAAAAGCGTGATGCATACGCTTATAGAATTGAATATCATTCCTGTACCTGTCTCGCGAAAGCCTGTGAGGGGCGGCTATTCATATGATGAGCTTCCCGGCCACCTGATAGGTGAGGCGGGAATCATTGTCAATACCACACCGCTCGGGATGGCCCCTGCAGTTGAAACATTGCCGCCGATTGACTACAGCTGCCTCCGGGATGGACAGTTGTTGTTTGACCTGGTATACAATCCGCCAGTGACAGCATTCCTTGCCATGGGAGAAGAACAGGGATGCCTCACCGTGAACGGCAGTGAGATGTTCCTGATACAGGCTGAACTTGCCTGGAACATCTGGAATGAATAGATATTCCGGCCGGTAGTTTCTGACCTGCTGTGTTTGCTGTTAAGTTAAATAACAATAAGTTAATAAGTTATGTAGCCTGTTGTCAGATAAACAGGTCATCCGGATATTTTATCCCGGTGAGAGAGAGGCCGTGTGCCGGAGCCGACTGTCCTGCAAGTCCCCGGTTTTTGCCAGCCAGGATAGCTTCGAAATCAGACAGCGACAGCTTGCCCCGGCCTGCCGGAATCAGCGTCCCTACAATTGCCCTGACCATATTCCTCAGAAACCTGTCGGCAGTAACCGTGAAGATAAGCCTTTCCGCATCCTCGTGCCATCGCGCATGGGTGACCCGGCATATGCTTGTCTTGTTGCCTCCGTGCAGCCTGCTGAAACTGGTAAAGTCGCTGTGCTTCAGCAGAACAGAAGCAGCATCATTCATTAGTCTTATGTCCAGTGGCCAGTAGAGCAGCCATGCAGTGTCAGACGCAAAGGGGTCCTTCACCCTGGTGATGGTGTAGGTGTAAGTCCTTGAAAGGGCATCAAACCTGGCGTTAGCCTCCGGTTTTACCTTCACTATTTTTCTGATGGCGATGTCATCAGGCAGCAAGCTGTTCAGATTGTACAGAAACTGCCCGTCGCCGTCAAGATCGTTCCTTGCAGCATCAAAATGGGCACAGAAGAACGATGCGTGCACTCCTGTGTCGGTCCTCCCGGCCCCGGTGACCTCCGTCTTTGAGGAGAGCACCATGCCCAGGGCCTTTGACAGCACCCCCTGAACGGTATGCTTTCCGGGCTGTACCTGCCAGCCGTTGTAGGCGGTGCCGCGAAATGAGAGAAATAGGAAATATCTTGTCATGACCGTGCCAAAATGTAAAGATAGTTAAAGAACATTGCCTGTACAGTTCAATTTGACTAAATTGCGCCGGTCTTTAAACAGTGAACAGATGAGCGAACCGGAACTAAAAAGGGGCTTTGCAAGCGATAACAACTCAGGTGTGCATCCTGCGGTGATGAAGGAACTGCTGCGTGTTAACAGGGGTCATACGGTGGGATACGGTGATGATCCCTTCACCGAAAAGGCAAAGGAACTGATCAGGAAGGAACTGAGCGATGATACGGAGGTGTTTTTTGTATTCACCGGCACGGGTGCCAACGTGCTCGGACTGACGGGAGTAATGAAGTCCTGGAACTCGGTCATTACTGCGCATACGGCTCATATTGAGACGGATGAGTGCGGAGCGCCTGAGAAATTCTCAGGGTGCAAAGTGCTTACGGTTGACACTCCCGATGGCAAGATCACGCCGGAGATGCTCAAACGACATATGCACGGATTCGATTTTGAGCACCACAGCCAGCCAAAGGTGATCTCAATATCACAGGTGACAGAGATGGGAACGGTATACACGCCGGCCGAGGTGAGGGAGCTGGCTGACTATGCCCACAGGCATGGCATGCTGCTTCATATGGACGGCGCTCGCATCGCAAATGCGGCAGTCACCCTGGATATGCCATTCAGGGCCTTTACAACCGACGCCGGGGTAGACATCCTCTCTTTCGGCGGCACAAAAAACGGTATGATGTACGGCGAGGCCGTCTGCTTCCTCAGGCCGGGGCTATCTGATGACTTCAAATACATCCGCAAGCAGGGGATGCAACTGGCTTCAAAAATGCGGTTCATATCCGCACAGTTTATAGCATATCTTTCCGGCGGACTCTGGAAAGAATGCGCATCCCACTCAAACAGAATGGCACGCGAACTGCAGAAGCGACTGAAGGAGATAAACGGAATAAAGATCACCCAGAAAGTGGAGGCCAACGGGGTCTTCGTGATCATGCCGGACAGGGCGGCGGCTCTCCTCAGCAGGGAATATTTCTTCTATCCCTGGAACGAGCAGATATCCGAATACCGGCTGATGACCAGCTGGGATACAACTTCAGATGATGTTAATCAGTTTGTTGATCGACTGAAAGTTATTCTTTCGGAGTTGAAATAGGGTGAGCGGCTCTCAGCCACCGCCGGGACGAAGCAGCATGCTGTCGCCGTAACTCAGAAACCGGTATCCGGAGCTGAGAGCGTGATCATAGATGTCTCTCCAGGCATCACCGGTAAAGGCGGCAACAAGCAGCAGAAGAGTGCTGTTTGGCTGATGAAAATTGGTCAGAATATTGTTAACCATCCTGAACCTGTAACCCGGAACAATAATGATATCGGTCCGTGCTTCCAGAATATCAAGACCTTGCTGTTTCATGGCAGAGAGGAGGCTGTCAATGGCAACTGCCGGATCAGTATCTGCCTCTTTATCATAGGGTTCCCACTGTGCCACGGAAGGAGTGCCGGCTGCAGGCCATCTTCCTTCCGCTGAGCTCAATCCGAGCCAGTAGAGACTCTCGAGGGTCCGGACGGCAGTAGTGCCCACCGCGGTGGTTTTCCTGTCTCTGAGACGCTCCAGGACCCCCCTGGAGACAAAAAAATGCTCCCTGTGCATCATGTGATCACCGATAATATCAGCCTTGACCGGTCTGAAGGTGCCGGCGCTGACATGAAGGGTCACCTCGGCTTGATCGATGCCTTTCTTTTTCAGAGCCTCCATTACTGCAGGGGTGAAGTGCAGCCCTGCCGTGGGAGCTGCCACAGAGCCGCTGATGCGTGCATAGGTGGTCTGATAGGTCGATTTGTCGCACTCTTCGTCATCTCTTCCCAGATAAGGCGGGATGGGCACGTGACCCATGCCCTCGAGTACCTCGGCAAATGAAAGCTGATTATCATTCCATGCGAACCGGACTATGAATGCGTCGCCCTCCGTTCCGTTCCTTTCTGCAGTCAGAATATATTCCCTTCCGGCATGTACGAACCTAGATTCCATCTGGCCGTGCTTCCACCGTTTGAGATTGCCTATCAGGCACTTCCACTCCACAGGGCCTCCGGAGGCGAGATTGGCTGAGAATTCAGCCGGAAGGTGCGGCTCGAGGCAGAAAACCTCTATCAGGGCGCCGCTCTCCTTACGGAAGATAAGCCTCGCACGGATAACCCTGGTGTTGTTGAAAATCATCACTGCATTCCTGTCGGCCAGCGATGGCAGCTCCCTGAAAACCCTGTCAATGATGCTGTTGCCGTCCCACACCAGCAGCTTTGATGCATCCCTCTCAGGCAGGGGATACTTCGCTATGCGCTCCTGCGGCAGATCATACGTGTAGTCAGCTATTCTTATGTTGCTGTAATCCCCTGTCATTGATCCGTGTGTCCCTGTTCCCCTGTTATTAACCGGTTGCCTGTTTTCTTATAAACGGTCTTCAGGTCGGCAAAAATAACTATTTTTAAGATCAGATTTCAATTCATGCAGCAGACCGGTAACCAGGTCTGAGAACAGATGAGAGAGGTTGATCTTCACCTGAGCAGGGGACATGGCGGCATCCAGGCGCTTGACCGGCAGATGGCACGGTTCCGCGGTGAACTCAACAGTGCAATCAGGGCAGGTGAAGCCGGTGTGATCTTCATCCACGGAGTAGGAAGCGGAAAACTGCGGGAAGCGATTCATGCCGCGCTGACGACCGATTACCCCGCGTGCAGCTGGCATGATGCGCCTTTCGTCAGGTACGGATACAACGGCGCTACAGTGGTGACAATCAAAAGGTAAGAACTGAGGCTTACCGAGGATGAGACCTGTCAGGACTGAACACCAGATCAGCATTTATTGACTATCTTTGCATAATGGCAGGCCGGTCCGTCGCTCCGACACTTGTGTCGGTGAGGAAAGTCCGGGCAACAGAGAGCGCCATCCTTCCTAACGGGAAGATATCCGAAAGGGTATGGCAGTGTAACAGAAAACAACAGCCTTGCCTTCGGGCTTGGAAATGGTGAAAAGGTGAGGTAAGAGCTCACCGGTCGCGGCGGTGACGTCGCGAGCCGTACACCCGATGGGTTGAAAGACCATGTATACCGGCGTCTGAGGGCTGCTCGCCCGAGCCGGGGGGTAGGTCGTAAGACCCCGTCAGCAATGACGGGGCCAGATAAATGACGGACCGGGAGGCATAATCCTCTTGCAGGAACCGCATCCCGACAGAACCCGGCTTACAGGCCTGCCTGTGAAACAGAGATGCCGCCCGGTGTGGGCGGCATCTTTTACATCACATGATATTTTGTGGTCCGGAAGGCGACAGGTCTCAGACCTGTCGCTACTACAACTTGAATACTGAATCTTCAATCGGTGTGTCAATCTCAACTGTTTCAATCGTCATACCACCCATCTCGGATCCGTTCACGAAATTGGCAATCTTTGTTCCGAACTTGATGCCGTTGATAACCTTGTGCTCCTTAATATAGGTCTCAACCTCCATCTCCTGACCCATCTGGCTGACAGTCTGAACATTCTTGACAGTAAGATAGGTCTCCTTGTCGATAAAATAGGTTGTTTTCTCCCCTGCCTCGGTCGTCAGGGTAAGCTTGAATGCCGGCTTGCCGTCAACGGCCTCTTCACCGTCAAGGGTAACCCGTCCGGCCTTGAAATTATCCATAAAAGTGTCGCGGAACATATTGTACTGCTGTACACTGCCTGCCTGTTCCGCAGGTATTTCAGCCGGGTCGGTCGAACCGGTCATCGGATTGACCATGTAGGCTTTCTCCCCGTCAAAGGCAATAATGATTTCCATCCCGTTGAACTCCTGAAGGACCTTAACCATGTTCGGCTTCTTAACCATAATGGTCAGAGGAAGTTCCATCCCCATCTGTGAGACATTTCCCTTCAAAATCATCGTCTGGGCATTCTCAAGTTTTTCAAGTCCGTTTGCTGCATAGTACTTGTTTGCAATCTCATCCAGCGTCTGGGCACTGCAGACCGATGCCATGATAATAGCTGCCAAAAGAGTCATTGACTTTTTCATAACTTTTTCTTTGTTTAGTTATTAAGATATGTTAACTAATGCTCTGATTAAGATAGTTCTTTCATCAGGTCGAGACATTTCGAAGCTAAATTATCAATTTTTTTTCTATTTATCGGAATTGTACTTATAAATCTTCTGCCATCTTGCTGCAAGCTGCCTGCGAAGCTCAAGTTCGCGCGGGTTACTGCCGGGTTCATAAAAGAGCGTTCCCGAGATCTCCTCCGGCAGGTAGTTGTCTTCCACGAAGTTTCCTTCGAAGTCATGAGCATAACGGTATCCTTTGTGATAACCGAGATCCTTCATCAGCCTCGTGGGAGCGTTGCGAAGATGAAGCGGTACCGGGAGATCGCCGTGCTGATGCACCGCACCTATAGCCTTCTCGATGGCCATGTAGGAGGCGTTGCTCTTCGGGGAGGTGGCAAGGTAAACGGCAGCCTCGGCAAGTATGATACGCGATTCGGGCCAGCCGACAAGGTTGACGGCATTGAAGCATGCCTGCGCAAGCAGCAGGGCATTCGGATTGGCAAGGCCGATATCCTCTGCAGCAAGTATTACCATCCGGCGGGCGATGAACTTAACATCCTCGCCACCCTCGACCATCCTGGCAAGCCAGTAAACTGCCGCATTGGGATCTGAACCGCGAAGCGACTTGATAAATGCCGAGATGATGTCAAAATGCTGCTCCCCGTTCTTGTCATACATTGCCAGGTTCTGCTGTACGTGACTGAGCACCAACTCATCGGTGATGACGATCTCTTCACTGCCCTTCCCGGCTTCCAGTGATACGGTCAGCTCGAGGGCATTATACAGTTTGCGCGCATCACCGCCGCTGACGCGAATAAGCGCCTCATATTCATCGACCCTGGTCTTGTATTGCGACAAATAATAGTCGGTTGTCAGAGCCTTGTCTACCAGCTGCTTAAGGATTTCATCATCAAGCGGTTTGAGCACATAAACCTGGCATCTGGAGAGGAGCGGGGAGATGACCTCGAAGGAGGGATTCTCAGTGGTGGCGCCGATGAGTGTTATCACACCCTGCTCAACAGCACCCAGAAGCGAGTCCTGCTGCGATTTGTTGAAACGGTGTATCTCATCAATGAAAAGTATCGGGTTCGGCTTGCCGAAAAACTGCTGACTTTTGGCCTTCTCTATTGTCTCACGAACCTCCCTTACACCACTGTGAACGGCACTGAGCTGGAAGAACGAGCGTTCCAGCTTCGAAGCCACTATCCTTGCCAGAGTGGTCTTGCCAACCCCGGGAGGACCCCAGAGAATGAACGAGGGTACATTCCCTGATTCAATCACCTTCCTGAGCACTCCGTCTTTGCCTGCAAGGTGATCCTGCCCGGCAAACTCCTCAAGTGAACGCGGTCTTAACCTGTCTGCAAGTGGTTGATTAGAAAACATATGGCAATTTGACTAAATACCGTGCAAATTATTACAAAATCGCTTGCATCGTCACACTTTTTGGCACTTTCACGTAAAATATTTTCTCGAAAAGAAAAAAAATAATACTTTTAGCAGGTAAATTTCATGTCACGCATACTGTTTCTCTTAAGAATTCGTTTAGTAACAGGATATTATTCAAATTCCGGTAACTATGAAAAAACCTTTGCTGATCACTTTGATTATTCTGGCAGTCCTGCTGCTAATACCGGCTGTGAGCTTGATCAGATGGGCTTTCCAGGAGAAAAAGCCCATCGATGTAGTTATACTTGACAAAACCGTTCCTACACTTGACAGACTGGGACATCGTTCGTTCGTCTATACCCTTACAAATGCACGATTCGTCAGAGACGACAAAGGGGGAAGCTATTCTGCTGCCCGGGACTATTACGGCTTCGAGCCTCTCAGACCGGTCAGGGAAAAACAGTTCAGGAAAAAGGACTTCCGCCTGACTGAACTCATCGAACTCGCAGACAATAATGACGCCCTTTATTATGCAGATACCTACGGCGTCTTTTTCAACGACTGGTACCAGGGGATAAAGAAAACACGCAGGTCACGCAAGCTTTACGGTGGACTGAACAACAATGACTACCTCCTTCTTGTGGAGATGAAAAGGCGCGACAAGCTGGTGATACTCGAATACAATACTTTTGACTATCCCACCGCAGGTCTTGAGAAGTTTAAAACCGAGGAACTGATAGGGGTTTCATCAACAGGTTGGATGGGACAGTACTACAAATCGCTCGATACCGTTTCACAGCATGCTGTGCCTGCCTGGATGCCGGTGCTTTACAGAAAGCAGTACGGTGAACCGTGGACTTTCACCAAATCAGGAGTTGTCCTGCTCAAGGATAACAGTATCATCGTGCTCGAAGAGGGTAAACACCTGACGGCTTCTCTTCCGGTAATCCGGACCAATAGTACCGATGCCGGAAAATTCGGGGTGCCTGAGTCAGTGACCTTTACCAACAGCTTCGATATCATTGACCCGGGACAGAACAAAGTCATTTCCGAATTCGTGCTGAACACGACTCCGGCAGGAGACACTCTGCTTCTGGCAAACGAGCTGAAGGCGGTCTTCCCGGCTGTTACTCAGGAGCCGCTGGTACAACGTACATATTATTTCGCAGGCGACTTTGCAAACAACGACATACCTTTCTGGACAGCCAGGCTCAGAAATATCCAGAAGGGCGGAAAAGCATTTCTTTATTCAGACAACCAGAATGATCCCAGGAGGTTCTTCTGGTTGTACTACAAGCCGCTGATTACAAATATCTTCAGCGAATACCAGGCGGAAACGGCCGGTAAGTAGAGAATATTGACAGACAAAAGGGAACAGGCCTCAGGCCTGTTTTTTGTTTTACGGGGGAATCATCTTGCTTTCCTGCTGAACAGAACAACACACGCGCTGTTTTATGAAGGTTACTTCATATCTTTGAAGGGAGTTTTAAGGCCATGAGAGCAACAATAGTACAGTGCGGACTGAAGTGGGAGGAGAGGGATGCCAACCTTGAGCATATCTCTTCCCTGCTTGATGCTGCTGCTCCCGGCAGCGGAATAGTGGTTCTGCCCGAGATGTTCACAACAGGATTTACAATGAACCCTGCAACGCTGGTCGAGGGCATGGACGGACCGACTGTCAGGTGGATGAAGGAGCGGGCCGCTGCCGGTGGTTACGCCCTCTGCGGGTCTGTAATCATTGGAGAGGAGGACAGGTATTACAACCGGCTGGTCTTTGTGACCCCGGAAGGGGATGTCTCTTTTTATGATAAGCGGCACCTCCATACAATGAGCGGCGAGCACACAGTTTACAGTCGTGGCAGCAAGCGAGTTGTGGTGCCATACATGGAGTTCAGCTTCAACCTTCAGATTTGTTATGATCTGCGTTTTCCGGTCTGGTCAAGGAACCGTGGCGACACAGGCGTTATTATCTATTCTGCCAACTGGCCGGCTGTGCGCAGCAGTGTCTGGAAGGCGTTGCTTGTGGCCAGGGCTATAGAGAACCAGTGCTATGTGATAGGAGTGAACCGTGTGGGTGTCAATCCTGATGGCACTGCATATACCGGCGATTCTGCCATTATCGGTCCTAAAGGTGAGTTGCTGGCTTCTCTTCAGCCCGGTGCCGAGGGTGTTATATCAGCCGTTCTCTCACGTGAGACGCTGGACAAATACCGGGAGGAAATGCCCATCTGGAAGGACGCGGATCCGTTTGAGTTGCTATAAGCAATTGTGGCGATGGCTGTAGGCACACCAAGAATTGTAGAATGTGGACCCCGCCCACCTACCCTTTGTCTGGGGGCGACATGCATATACAATTCTTGATCCTCTCCGAGGATCTTTTGTTTTTCGTTAGGAGGGTTTAGGCCATAAAGCATTGTAGATAAGGATATTGAATCCTCAGGCTTTGAGTGCATCGAAGAGTACCTCCGCCGGATGCAGGGCGAGCCGCCCCGTACCGTCCTTCACCTGGTGCCGGCAACTGGTGCCGGGGGCGCATATAATAGTTCCTGCTGATGCCGCCCTGACATCGGGGAAGAGCACCATTTCACCAACCTTCTGTGCCAGTTCGTAATGTTCCTTTTCGTACCCGAAGGCACCCGCCATGCCGCAGCATCCCGAGGGTATCTCCCGTACCTTATAGTTCGAAGGAATGCCAAGTGCAGCCACAACCGGCGCAGAGGTTGTGATTGCCTTCTCCTGGCAGTGCACATGTACAAGCACTTCAGCAGGCTCATCTGTGAACATCTCCCGCCTTATCCTTCCTGCACCGAACTCCCTGGCAATGAACTCCTCAAGGGTATATGTGTGCTGCGACAGCCTTAATGCCTCAGGGCGCAGCTGATTCCCGGCGAGATCCGGGAACTCATCACGGAATCCCAGAATGGCCGATGGCTCAATACCCACAAGCGGACGATCCGCGCTTACAAGAGGGGCAAAGGTTTCAATATTCCTGATAATCAACTTCTTTGCCTTGCGCAGAAACCCCTTTGAGATATAAGTGCGGGCGCTGGCAGCATTGCCTGCGACTGTGATGCGGTACCCGAGACCGGTCAAAAGCCTGGCTGTGGCAATCCCGGCGGGGAGGTCGTTGTGGTTCGTGAACTCATCAACAAACAGGCAAACCTCGCCGGCAGGAGCGCTCGGATTAAGCTTCGGGAGATTCCTTTTCAGCCACCGTCTGAATGTCATCGGTGCCAGCAGGGGTATGCTTCTCGCGGAGGCAAATCCTGCCACCTTCTTGATTATCAGTGATGAGTATTTATTTGCTGCGAAGAAGTTGAAGATCCCCGGAATAACCGAAAAGAGGCTGTAAATTTTTGGCAGCGAGGCAATCATCCGCGTCCGCAGCGAAGGAGGGTGCACATCGTTGTAATGCTGCAGGAACTCAGACTTGAGCTTGGCTATATCCACTCCTGAGGGGCACTCGCTCCGGCATCCCTTGCAGGCAAGGCACAGGTCAAGTATCTCGTATATCTCGCGGCTGTCCCACGGGTTGGCCCTGTCAGCATAGAGCATCTCCCTCATTATGTTTGCCCTGGCGCGGGTTGTCAGCCGCTCGTCGCCCGTGGCCATATAGCTGGGGCACATCAGCCCGCCAATAATACTGCTCTTGCGGCAGTCGCCTGAACCGTTGCACTTCTCGGCTGCCCGAACTACTCCGCCGCTTTCGGAGAAATCATAATATGTCCTCAACTCCGGTGTGGGCTTTCCGGGTATATAGCGCAGAAAGCTGTCCATGGGAGGGGTGTCTGTAATCTTGCCCGGATTGAGAATCCCCCGTGGATCGAAAACTTTCTTTATCCTCTTGTTGAGCAGGTAGTTATGCTCCCCGATGATCAGGGGTATGAACTCGCCCCTCAGGCGACCGTCGCCATGCTCACCGCTCATCGAGCCACGGTACTTCTTGACAATCAGGGCTGTCTTTTCACCTATCGTGCGCAGAAGCCCGGCCTCCCCGGCATCCTTGAGGTTGATCAGAGGCCTGATGTGAAGCTCACCGGTGCCAATATGTGCATGATAGACAGACTCCTTGCCGTATCCGGACAGCATCTCCTCTATATCTGCAACGAAATCGCCCAGTTTCTCCACATCCACGGCGCAGTCCTCGATCAGCGAGATTGGCTTGGCATCGCCGGGTATGTTTGAGAGGATTCCCAGTCCTGCCTTGCGCAGGTCCCAGACTTTCTTTACATCTCCGCCCCAGACCACCGGGAAGGCATAGCCCAGTCCCTCAGAGCGCATCTCAGCCTCCATTGCTGCGGCCGTGGTTATTATCTCCTCGCGGTTGCCGGCACATAACTCAACAATAAGGAGAGCACCGGGATCACCTTCGATAAAGAACCTGTTCCGCTTCTGGCTCTCAACCGTGGCAGCCAGGTTCAGTATGTTGCTGTCCATCAGCTCCACCGCCCATGGTTTGTATCTTAGCGCTATGAGGTTGGCCCGGAAGGCATCGTTGCGGCTGCGCAGGTGCACGCATGCCAGCGCCTTAACGGGCGGAGGGAGTGGCACCAGCCCCAGCTTCGCCTCGGTGACTATGGCAAGTGTGCCCTCAGAACCGGCAATCAGTCGCGCCAGGTTGATGCCCCGGCCTGCACCGGCGGTAAAGGGCTCACCGTAAAGCAGATCGTCAAGTGCATAACCGGTATTGCGCCGGGGTATGTTCCTGTCTGGATAATCACGTACTATTGACTCACGGTTTCCGGCATCTGACATGATGCTGTCTATCTCCCTGTAAATAAGGCCTTCAGCTGTATCCAGTGTGCATTTCTGCCTGTACTGTTCCTCAGTCAGCTCCCCGAAAACCACCTCTGATCCGTCGTGGAGGAGGGCTTTGACCTCAATTATGTGATCCCTGACTGAACCGTATACAATGGAATGGAGGCCGCAGGCGTTGTTGCCGATCATGCCGCCAATGTTGCACCTGCTCGATGTTGATGTCTCCGGTCCGAACAGAAGACCATGACCTCTGAGAATGGCGTTCATCTCATCCGGAACCACTCCCGGCTCCAGCCTGACCCATCGCTCTGCGGCATTGATTTCCAGTATTTTACCGAAGTGACGCGAGATATCGGCCACGATTCCTGATCCTACAACCTGTCCTGCCAGCGAGGTTCCAGCTGCCCTCGGGATGATTCCGGTTCCGTGCACCGCGGCGAATGCCAGGAGTTTTTTCAGATCCTGAGCATGACGGGGCCAGACTACCGCCAGCGGTTCCTCGCGGTAGATGGAAGCATCTGTCGCATACATGAGCTTTGAGCTCCTGTCAGACCTCACTTCACCTTCAAGTTCGAGGGCCAGCAATTTAAGATCAGCCGCTGTGATTTGATTATTCATCTTCCGTAATTTCCGGAATCAAAAATAGAGATTTGAAGCCTTCGGGGAAGACCCTGCAGCAAGTTTTCGAAAAAAAATGACTGAAATTTGAAAATTCTGACTTTAATCATGTAGTTGATAATTGCGGGATTACTCTTTTTTCGTACTTTTAACCCGACACGATTAATTAACTAAACTATTGATATCCAATGGAATTGCTTGAACAGATCATAATGAATGCCAGACGGCACAACAAAATGATTGTATTGCCCGAAGGTACGGAAGAGAGGACCCTGAAGGCCGCTGATGCCGTACTGGCTGAAGGTATAGCTCGAATAACCTTGCTCGGCAACCCGGCAGAAATCAGGGATATGGCAAACTCTTTTGGTCTGAAAAATATAGAAAAGGCAATCATCATCGATCCTGTTGATCACCCTAAGAAACAGCAGTATATTGATCTGATGGTTGAACTGCGCAAGAGCAAGGGGCTCACCAGAGAGGAGGCCTTAAAGCTGATTGAAGATCCTCTTTACCTGGGTGTTATGATGATCAAGAGCGGCGATGCCGATGGCGAGGTGGCAGGAGCGAGGAACACTACCGGAGATGTGCTCAGGCCGGCATTCCAGATTGTAAAGACTGCCCCGGGAATCTCCGTCGTGTCGGGAGCATTTATAATGATACTGAAGGACAAGGAGTTCGGAGCAGACGGTATAATCGTCTTCGCCGACGGCGCAGTGCATCCCGATCCCACCGATAAGGAGCTGGCAGAAATAGCAGTAGCCACTGCCCGCACAACAAGGGACATCGTGGGCGTTGAACCCAAGGTCGCCCTGCTCAGCTTCTCAACAATGGGAAGTGCAAAGCATCCTCTGGTTGACAAAGTCGTGAGCGCCACAAAGATGGCTAAGGAGATGGCTCCGGAGTTCATGTTCGAGGGTGAACTTCAGGCAGATGCGGCCCTGATAGAGGCTATTGGCCGGAAGAAGGCCCCGGGCAGCAAGATCGCCGGCAAGGCAAACGTGCTTGTATTCCCGAACCTTGAGTGCGGCAATATAGCATACAAGCTGGTTGAGCGTCTGGCTCATGCCCAGGCAATCGGACCCGTGCTGCAGGGAATGGCAGCGCCGATCAACGACCTCTCCAGGGGCTGCTCGGTAAGTGACATTATTAACGTAGTAGCCATAACCGCCAACCAGGCAGCCGGCTTAACAAAATAATATAAAGCAAATTATGAATATTCTTGTACTCAATTGCGGCAGCTCATCAATCAAATATCAGTTGTTTGACATGCAGGACAGCGCCAGGGTGCTGGCAAAAGGGCTTCTTGAAAGAATCGGTATCACTGATGGTATATTGACCCATAAACCAACCGGCAAGGATAATTACAAGGTGGTGCTCGACATCCCTGATCATACGGTTGGCATAAACATGGTCATGGAGGCGTTGGTTCACCCGGTACACGGTGTTATCCAGAGCATCTCCGAGATAAAGGCAGTGGGTCACCGCGTTGCTCACGGCGGCGAGAATTTCAAAGAGTCGGTGCTGATTGACAACGATGTGAAGCGCGACATCGAAAAGTGCGCTGAGCTTGCTCCGCTGCACAACCCCGCACACCTCAAGGGTATCCTCTCATGCGAGAAACTCCTTCCCGGTATACCACAGGTTGCAGTTTTTGATACATCGTTCCACCAGACGATGCCCGATTATGCCTTCATGTACGCAATCCCGTACGAATATTACGAGAAATACCGTATCCGCAAATACGGATTTCATGGCACCAGCCACAGGTTCGTGGCCGAGAAGGCATGCAAAATGCTGAACATGGACCTTCACAATTCGAAGATAATTACCTGCCATCTTGGCAACGGCGCTTCGATCACCGCAATAGAGAACGGTAAATCAATTGACACATCGATGGGCTTCACCCCGGTGGATGGCCTTATAATGGGCACCCGTACAGGGGAAATCGACCCGGGCGTGTTGCTCTACCTGGCTGATAAAGAAGAGCTTAGCGTCAGCGGTGTGAATAATATGATAAACAAGAAAAGCGGTGTGGCGGGCATATCACAGCTTTCGTCAGACATGCGCGACCTTGAGATAGCTGCCAATGAGGGCAACCCGAAGGCACTGCTGGCCCTCAATATGTACGCCTACAAAATCAAGAAGTTCATCGGTGCGTATGTTGCTGCCATGAATGGTCTCGACCTGCTGATATTTACTGCCGGCGTAGGGGAGAACGACTTCAATGCCCGGAAGATGATATGCACCGGGATGGAGTTTCTGGGCATAAAGATCAACACTGAAATCAATCACGGAGTGAAGGGGAAAGACCTGGTCATATCAACACCTGACTCGAAGGTCAAAGTAATGGTGGTTACCACTGACGAGGAATTTGTGATCGCGTCGGACACTAAAGCAATAGTTGAGAAGCTTATTCACTAAACGCTCTATATCATGACATTTAAGCACCTGTCTGAACTCAAACAGTTGCTCGTTGACAAGCCCGCCAGGAGGCTGGCGCTTGCTGCGGCACAGGATCACAATTCTCTCACCTCGGTACTCATGGCTGCCCGCGACGGGTTCATAGAACCCATACTCGTTGGTGACAGGGAGGCAATACAGAAGATTGCCACGGAGAACAACCTTGACCTGACCGGAGTCAGGGTGGTTCACGAGCCGGACACGGAGATGGCTGTTGAGATTGCGGTAAGGATGGTGCGCAGCAACCAGGCAGACATACTCATGAAGGGCAAGGTGGGGACTTCATCGCTCCTTAAGGGAGTGCTGAACAAGGAGTGGGGACTGCGCTCGGGAGCCCTGCTGTCGCACTTTGCGATCTTCGAGGTGGAGGCCTATCACAAGCTGATAGCCGTTACAGATGTGGCCATGAACATTGCCCCAAACCTGCAGGATAAGATATCGATAGTCAATAACTCGGTAGCCTGCCTCAACAAACTGGGCATTGAGATGCCGAAAGTGGCTGTGCTGGGGGCTGTGGAGATGGTCAGTGAAAACATGCAGGCAACTCTTGATGCTGCCCTTCTCTCGAAGATGAACCAGCGAGACCAGATAAGACACTGTATCATTGACGGACCGCTGGCCTTTGACAATGCCATCAGCCTCGAGAGCTCCATTCACAAGGGAATCCGGAGTGATGTTGCCGGTGATACCGACCTGCTGATTATGCCTGATATCGAAGTTGGCAACGTGCTCTACAAATCGCTTGTATTCTTTGCGCATGCAGGTGTAGCCGCAGTGATCCTCGGCGCTACGGCTCCGATAGTGCTCACCTCGCGGAGCGACTCAGACCAGGCCAAGTATTACAGCATCGTGCTTGCTGCGGCCATCTCAAGACAGGATTGATATGATCACCAGCCTCAGGCAGATGGCTGACACCGTACGGATGTCAGGGAAAAAACAGAGAATTGCCGTTGCCTGGGCCCAGGATCCGAATACTGTCGGATCACTTCAACGTGCTGTAAAAGAAGGCTTTGCAGAGGCGATAATGATCGGTAACACCGAATCAATCCTGGCTACATGCGCCGAAACCGGCAATGATCCCGGGCTGTTCACCATTGTTTCGGCAGCCGACGAAAAGAGTGCTGCTGAGATGGCCGTTGCCATGACCCGCTCCGGGGAGGCGGATATAGTGATGAAGGGACTCGTAGGCACTGATAAGTTTCTGAGGGCGGTACTGGACAAGGAGAAGGGGTTGCTGCCTCCCGGGTCCGTGATGAGCTATGTGTGCGCCGTTGAAGTACCAACCTATCATAAACTGCTGTTTATCACCGATACGGCAGTTCTTCCCTTCCCGGATCTTGATCAGAAGGTTGCAATGGCCCGTTATGCAATCGATATGGCCCGCAGCTTCGGAATAGAAAAACCCCGGATAGCGCTCATCGGGGCCTCTGAAAAGGTGAACGAACGGTTCCCGAACACTCTCCATTATGCTGAGATGCGCAGGATGGCGGAGAGAGGTGAGATTGCCGACTGCGTGATGGACGGTCCGCTGGACCTGTTTTTGGCGTGTGACCCGGCAAGCGTGAAGATCAAGGGTGTGGATACACCGGTTGCCGGCGATGCCGACATCCTGCTCTTCCCGTCGCTGGAAGCCTGCAATCCCTTCTACAAGGGACTGATGCTTTTCGCCGGAGGAGAGCTTGCAGGGATGATTTGCGGCACCTCCCGGCCTGTTGTCCTTATGTCGCGGAGCGAAAGCGAACTTTCTAAATATTACTGTGTTGCTCTGTCATGCCTGATGGCATCACAAAAAAACTAAATCCTATGTCGAAGAAACTTATACTGGCTATTAATCCGGGATCCACCAGCACAAAGTTTGCCGTTTATGACGGTACTGAACAAGTTCTTGAAAAGACCCTCAGACATGACACCCGGGATATTGAGGGTTTCAGCAGAATGACAGACCAGTTGTTGTTCAGGCACCGTGTGATAATGGAAGCCCTTGCTGCTGCGGGGATTGATTTGCAGTCGGTTGCTGCAGTGGTTGGCAGGGGAGGCCTTGTGAATCCCATTGAATCAGGCATTTACGAGGTCAACGACCTCATGAAGAAGCATCTCTCAGAGGCAGTCAACGGTGAGCATGCCAGCAACCTTGGGGCGTTGCTGGCCGACATGATTGTTGCCCCTCTGGCAGATGTCAAGGCGTATATAGTTGATCCCGTGGTGGTTGATGAGCTTGAGCCGGTTGCCAGGCTGTCGGGGCATCCTCTTATAAGCAGGAGATCAATCTTCCATGCCCTGAACCAGAAGGCCGTTGCAAGGATTTATGCCGCCTCCGTGGGTAAGGAATATGAAGATCTCAACCTGATTGTTGCGCACATGGGTGGAGGCATAAGTGTCGGTGCGCACCGTCGCGGCAGGGTAGTGGATGTGAACAATGCACTGAACGGCGACGGTCCCTATGCTCCTGAGCGCAGTGGCGGATTGCCTGCATGGCAGCTGGCTGAGCTCTGCTTCAGCGGCAGCTATCAGGCATCTGAAATGAAGGCTATGCTGGCAGGTAAGGGTGGTATCGTTGCTTACCTCGGGACGAACAGCCATATGGAGGCTTCCAAACGAGCGGAGGAGGGAGACGACTTTGCTGCACTTGTTCTCCATGGCTGCAGTTACCAGGTAGCCAAGGAGATAGGAGCAATGTCAGCTGTCCTTGCCGGTGCTGTTGATTGCATCATACTTACCGGCGGACTGGCATATGACACTACCCATGTTGAGAGTATAAAACGCATGGTCAGCCACCTGGCACCGGTCTTTGTCTATCCGGGCGAGGATGAACTCAAGGCACTGGCTTATAACGGATACATGGCAATTTCAGGTCGCATAGCTGTCCGGGAATATTTAGGCTAGACATCCATCCATAAGCCTTCAGACAGCATTTGCCATTAGCTCTCCCTGCAACCTGGCTCTTTCGCTAAAATGACCCACCGGGTCATTTTTTCACGCTCGGCCCTCTATTGCCTCCCTAAGGCACAGAAACTGCCACCGGCAATATCTTACCGTTGAAGAATTTGTTGCCGTTGACAGCAAAATCGGCAATAAAATGCGCCATATCCTTTGGTGAAACCGGTGCTGTAAATCCGGGAAAGGCCCTGGAGAACATCTCTGTCTGCACTGCTCCCGGGCAAAGACAGTTGAATGAGATACCCCTTTCTGCGTATTCAGTTGCCAGGCACTCGGTCAGCACTGCCAGCGCTCCCTTTGTGGCGCTGTAAAATGACAGTCCGGGAAACTTCATGCTTCCCTGGTATCCTCCCATGCTTCCTATATTAACCACATGAGCGCCACGCTTCATCAGTGGCAACAGCTCAGCCGTGATCATAGCGGCCGATGTGAAGTTTACTGCTACTGAGGTTGCTATATCCTCATCGGTGTGTTCTTCGAAAGGCTTGTTCACCAGGTGACCGGCATTATTTATCAGAATTTTTACACTCGCTGCTTCTTCGCTCAGCCTCTTTTTAAGCTCACTGAGGGATGATCGTCCGGAAGTTAAGTCTACAGGCATGACGATGATGTTTTCATGACTGGCGGCTTTGGAGAGGCTTTCTAGCAGCTTTCTGCCGCGGGCGAGCGCATAAATCCTGTTTCCTGGTTCTTCCGAGAGCCGTAGAGCCACCTCGCGACCTATGCCTGACGATGCCCCGGTTATTACTATATTCATCTTATTATCAGTATTTTATAACAGAAAAGTGTTTAAATCAGCTTCAGTTACTGTAAATGTACGTTTTTTTGATTTTATTTGTAGCCTCAAAATGAGGTTACTGCATCAAATGAAGAAGATCCTGTCAATTACGTTGTTACTGGTGATATTTGCCTCCGCTGCAGGGCAGGTTCCTGAGACAAAAAAGCCTCAGGAGAACCCTCCGCTGAAGCAACGACTCTTTTTTGGCGGATCCTTCGGACTTCAGTTCGGAACAGTTACAAATATCGAGGTTGCCCCGCTGGCCGGGGTATGGCTCCTGCCGCGACTTGCCGTAGGGGCGGGACCGTCATTTCAGTACTACAAGGATCCATATGGCGGAACCTCCATCTATGGCGGACGTGCCATGCTTCAGATGACTCTGATACAGGACCTTAACAACATCATCCCTATAGGCTGGAACTCGGGGATTTTCGTTCACGGCGAGTATGAGGCTCTCAGCCTCGAAAGGTCATTTTTCACGACTGCTCCCGAAAATTCCGGACGTGTGTATTACGGAAGCTTCCTGGCAGGGGCCGGGATCTCTCAGCCGACTGGCAGGAAATCCAGCATGAACATCACTTTCCTTTGGAGCATTACCGGAAATGAATACGGATTGTATGATACTCCGGAGATCCGGATCGAGCTCTATTTTTAATTCATATGAAATATCACAATAACAATAAAATTAAATAGTTATGAAAGTTGAGAACAACAGGTTTGCCTCATTGGCTTATACACTTCATGAGAGCGACAGGGACGGCAGGGTTATAGAGACAGTAGAGGAGACATCTCCAATGGGTTTTGTATTTGGTGCAGGCCGCCTGCTTCCTGCCTTTGAGGCAAACATCGAAGGATTGGAAGAGGGTGCTGCCTTTGATTTCAGTCTGCTGGCGGCAGATGCTTACGGAGATGTCCGCGAAGAAATGGTAATCAGCCTACCGAGGAATATCTTTGAGGATGAAGGTGTTCTGAGAAGTGAGATATGCTATGTCGGCAACACGGTACCGATGATGGATTCACAGGGTAACAGGATGAACGGTATGGTCGTGGAGATTGGCGACGCTTTCGTAAAGATGGATTTCAATCATCCACTGGCAGGAACCGATCTGCACTTTACCGGCAAGGTTGTGGGTGTCCGTGAGGCCACCCCTGAGGAGCTGATGGGACCGTCGTCAGGCGGATGCTCGACCTGCGGCAGCAATAGCAGCGGCTGCAGTGGAAGCTGCGGATGAGAGTTATATGGAAGTAGGCAGTAGGTAATTGGCAATAGGCAGAAGTTGGCAACGATATACAGCCTGTAGCCCTGTATATTATTTTGCGGACTCACATTAAGAAAAAGGGGCTCAATTACGAACCCCTTTTCACTATTGGCCTATTGCCTAAACCGTCAGCTCTTCCCCTTCCGACTTGGCAATTATCACCGCACCGCATGTATCACCGTATACGTTGATAGCGGTGCGGAACATGTCGAGGATACGGTCAACAGCCAGGATAAGTCCTATGCCTTCCAGTGGCAGTCCGACGGCATTCAGCACGACTGCCATCATTACCAGTCCGGCCATGGGTATCCCGGCAGATCCGATGGCTGCAAGCAAAGCAGTGAATATCACTATCAGTTGCTGGCCAATGGTAAGATCGATCCCGTATGCCTGTGCGATGAATAATACTGCCACACATTCGTAAAGGGCCGTTCCGTTCATATTGATCGTCGCCCCCAGGGGTAGCGTGAAGCTTGCAATCTTGTTCGATACACCGTTCTTTGTCTCGACAGTCTCCATGGTAAGTGGCAGGGTGGCATTTGACGAGGAAGTGGAGAATGCCGTGAGAATAACGGTGGACATGTTCTTCATGTGCTTGATCGGGTTGACCCCGCCCAGGAGCTTCACCAGTAGCGGCAGGGTAACGAATCCCTGTACCGTTAGACCCAGTACCACAGTCAGGAAGTAAATTCCCATGCTGCTTATTATCTCTCCGACCTGGTTACCGCTGTTGATCTGCTGTGAAAGCACCTTCGCGATTATGCTGAATACTCCAAAGGGAGTGAACTTGATTACAAAGAGAGTGATCTTCATGATCACGTCGAGAATGGCATTGACCACATCAACCAGCAGAACCCGGGACTTCTCACCAACACGGGTGACGAAGAATCCCGCCAGTATGGCAAAAAAGATTATGGAGAGCATGTGAGCCTCTGACATCGCCCTTATGATGTTGGTAGGAACGATGTTGATAAGCGTCTGCCCGAAACTCTCCTTGCCGACAGAGATATCCTCAAGAGGCACCTGCAGACCAAGATCTGCTCCAATGCCTGGCTTTATAAGCTGTACAAAAAGAAATCCTGTAAGAATGGCAATCAGGGTGGAAAGGACATAATAGCCCATCGTCTTCAATCCTAGTCGTCCGAGGTTTTCTGCAGTTCCGACACTGGCCACACCTGTCATTATTGAACAGAATATCAGCGGCACGATAACCATGTTCAGTCCCCGGAGAAATACCTCTCCAATCCAGTTTGTGTATTTCGTAAGGTGGGGGAAGAAGTAACCGAACAAACCACCAAGCGCCAGCATGATCAGTATCTGCCAGTGCATGGCCAAAGAGAATCTGCCTTTTACCATAAGTCTGCTTTTATCCCGATTTTCAGTGAAAATAAATGTGGGTAATACTTCAAGCGGATGAAGATAATCAAAAGATTACTCCGGAAAAGATGTTTTAAATTATGTTTCCAGATTTCAATAATTCAATGGAAGGCCTGGCCCGGAGAAAAAAATCAAATCTCAGCCACTTAACAGAAAAGGAGAGAAGAGACACCTGCGAACCCCGAATCAGACCCACGTTTCCTGCACAAAGCCCCCTGATTACAGATGTAAATGTACTGAAAAGGCAAATTATTATTTTATGTAATTACAAATGTAACCAACCGGCAGTTACCAATGTATTGTTCTATTGAAGGACTTATTTACATATCATATAATATTATTTATCAATGTTTTATATAACTAATCTGCATCAAAGATTGATATTCCGGACCAGTTAACGTGCAGGTTTGATTAGAAATTATTGATTTATTAGGCTTAAATAACACTTAATCAGTAAATAATAGGTTCTAAACTGAAGTAATGATACTGATAATTATGCAATAAAATCAGGTATATTTTCAGATAATGGTACGCCATATTTCAGGACTCCTTATCAGATCGATTACAAATGTACATAGGATTACATTACATAAGTAAACAACATTGTCATTACATTTGTAAGACTGATTTAAGTAATATGAAAGACAGAATACAGGCGTTTTTACAGAACGAGAACAAGAGTTATGCTCAATTTGCCGAGGAAATTGGAGTTCAACCGTCAGGAATCTCTCATATACTCTCGGGAAGAAACAATCCCAGCCTCGATTTCGTAATCAAGATGCTGCATAAATATCCGGCGCTTTCAGCTGAATGGCTGTTGTTCGGCAGAGGCTCAATGTACAGGTATGCATCCCAGCCCTCCCTGTTTGATACAGAGATGCCTCAGGGCTTGTCTGACAGAGAAACAATACCTGATCCGCCCGGTATACTGCCGGATTTACCGGATGCTCGGGAGAGCAGGGAAATGCCATTAGCGGGGAGACCGAAAACCGGGTTGGATTCCGAAACCTCTGCCAGGCGACTGACACGGATAGTAATGTTCTATTCCGACAAATCATTTACTGAATACACACCATCCTGACGCCGTATCCCCAAATTGTCTATTTTTGCAGGCAAAGGGTTCCTGATGAAAAAGCGGGTCGAAGATCTAACGGTTACCGAAAATAAAAAGCTGACTGACAGCTTCTTTGTGTTAAAAGTCCGCTCGGGCGGGGGATTGCCGGACATAAAGCCGGGACAGTTCGTGCAGGCCCTGGTGACAGACAGCCCTTCCACATTCCTCCGCCGCCCGCTGTCGGTTCATGATGTCGACTACAAAACAAATACACTCTCGTTACTGGTCCAGATAGCGGGTCCGGGAACTGAACGGCTCTCGAGACTTGTACCGGGAGAGACTATTAACCTGTTATACCCGCTTGGCAATTCGTTTACTCTTCCTGTAACAGGCGAGAAAGTCCTTCTCACGGGAGGCGGATGCGGTATGGCACCGCTTCTCTATCTCGGCAGGAAGATCAAGGAATCAGGCGTACAGCCTCACTTTGCGCTCGGTTTTCGCAACCGGTCGAGGATACTCAGCTATGAGGAGTTCAGCGCCTTGGGCCCCGTATGGCTCTCCACGGAGGACGGCTCGGAAGGCCAAAGGGGATTTGTGACTGACATCCCTGCATTCAGGGGCGATAAGTGGGACAAAGTATACAGCTGCGGTCCGGAGCCGATGATGAAGGCAGTAGCAGCCCTCTGCAGGCAGAGAGAGATTTTTTGTGAGGTCTCACTTGAAAACCTCATGGCATGCGGGATGGGTATATGTCTCTGCTGCACTGTGCCAACAACTTCCGGGAACCTTTCCTCCTGCACTGACGGCCCGGTATTTAACATAAACGATCTGAAATGGCAGACCTCAGGATAAAGATAGGGTCACTGGAGCTGCGAAATCCGGTTATGCTCGCCTCCGGAACATGCGGTTACGGTTCGGAACTTGAAGATTTCATGGATCTATCCGCACTGGGAGCCATCATAGTCAAGGGAACCACCCTGGAATGGCGTGAGGGAAATCCTTATCCGCGGATGGCAGAGACAGCAGCCGGGATGCTCAACGCCGTGGGCCTCCAGAATAAGGGAATAGATTATTTCGAAAAGAACATTTATCCCCGTCTTGCTAATTATGACACGCATGTAATTGTCAATGTCAACGGCAATACTATTGAAGAATACGTTGAACTCTCCAGTCGCCTCGACCGCCTTCAGGCAATCCCGGCAATAGAGCTGAATATTTCCTGTCCAAATGTCAAGAGGGGAGGTATGATCTTCGGCACAAACCCATCCTCCGCCAGGGAAGTAATCTCGGCAGTCCGCAAGGTATACAGCAAGACACTCATTGTCAAGCTCTCGCCGAACGTGACAGACATTACGGAATTCGCACGTATTTCTGAAGAAGAGGGGGCGGAGGCGATATCTCTTGTGAATACACTCCTCGGGATGGCCATTGATGTAAAAACAATGAAACCGAAACTCTCCACGATAACCGGAGGTCTGTCGGGCCCCGCCATCAAACCGGTGGCACTGAGGATGGTATGGCAGGCAGCCAGGGCTGTCGCTATTCCCGTTATCGGGCTGGGAGGTATAATGAATGCTGATGATGCTCTCGAGTTCATAATGGCCGGCGCTTCTGCCGTGCAGGTGGGAACTGCCTCCTTCATTCAACCGGATACAGCTGTCCGGGTTGTCAATGGAATTGAAAAATTCCTTGTTGAAAAAGATTTTGATTCTGTAAGCAGAATTACCGGTATTATAAATAGGAATTGAATCTGATTTGCTTTAAATTTGCAAGTTTAGGGGCAGAATTATATTCATTGACTAAATTATAGAAAGTAATCATGGCAGAAAATTTGCAAATTGACAATCTGGACAGGAAGATCCTGGATATCATTACCAAGAATGCGAGGATACCCTATCTTGAGGTTGCGCGCGACTGCAATGTCTCTGGTGCAGCCATTCATCAAAGGGTTCAGAGACTGATCAGGATCGGTGTAATCAAGGGATCGGAATTCAAGGTGGATCCGATTATGGTGGGATTCAGAACATGTGCCTACATTGGCCTTTACCTGGATAATCCGGGCAAATACAAGGAGGTGATCAACAAGCTGAAGGATATTCCTGAAGTTATTGAATGTCATTACACAACAGGTAATTATTCGCTGTTTATCAAGGTTTACACACATGATAATGAGCATCTCCGTGAAGTGCTGACTGAAAAGATCCAGGCCATCCCCGGTATCATGCGTACGGAAACACTGATCTCCCTCGAGGAATCTATCAGCAGGCAGATACCGGTCCTTTCGAAATAACCGTAACGGCAACAAGAACATAAGGGTCGTCCTGTCGGGACGACCTTTGTTTTTTACAGCATGTCAGTCAATACAATTCTTAATCCTCTACGAGGATTCCTTTTT
>AMWB02140755.1_pt1 | contig 58206 bp, 56 predicted proteins | sample 200311 | NCBI WGS metagenome assembly AMWB02 (sample SAMN02737377, study PRJNA173069) | bioreactor metagenome | biome: anode biofilm in microbial fuel cells | place: USA: California | collected 2010-12-16 | reverse complement strand
CAAACTGCTGCCGGTCTCCGCACTGGCAGGTGCCATTCTGCTCCTGCTGGCCGATACCATGACCCGTGCGGTTTTACCTGTCGAGGTGCCTATTGGGGTATTGACTGCGCTGATTGGCGGACCATTTTTCTGTGTCATCTTCCGACAAAAACAAAGAGGCAAGAGCTATGAGTGACAATCCTCTCTTTACGCTCACCGATGTCTCTTTTGCCTACAACACTGCCCCTGTCCTGCAGGAAATCAATCTCTGCCTTACCCCCGGCAAATTTTACGGCGTCATCGGGCCCAACGGCTGCGGTAAAACGACCTTTCTCGACCTGCTTATCGGTGCCAGAAAACAGCTGACCGGCACTATCGTTTTTAACGGAAAACAAATTCATGCCTATGCCAAACGCGAACTGGCCCGACAGCTTGCCCTTGTCCCGCAGGAGTTTGACACCGGCTTTGGTTTTACCGTGGAGGAAATCGTCCTGATGGGACGGCATCCGCACATCGACCGCTTTTCGTCACCTTCTCAGGAAGACTGGCTGGCTGTCGATCAGGCTATGGAATGTATCGGCATCAGCAAACTTAAAGACCGTTACACCAATAATCTGTCCGGCGGTCAGAAGCAGCGCGCGGTTGTGGCGCGGGCTCTGGCCCAGAACGCACCGGTGCTTCTTTTTGATGAAGCGACCGCAAGCCTTGATGTAAAATATACGCTGCAGATTTTTAATATTGCCCGCCAGCTGGTCCGGGCTGAAGGCAGGACAGTCATCGCCGTGATCCATAATCTCAACCTGGCGGCAGCCTATTGCGACCAGCTCCTCTTTATGAAAGATGGCCGGATCATCTGCCATGGCCCGACCGATCAGACCTTGACGGCGGAGACAATTGCCGAGGTATTCGATGTGCAGGCTCAGGTGGTTTTCGATCCTTTCAATAAGACCCGACAGGTAAGTTTTCAATATTGGCAGCAATAATGACGTCGTAAAAAATAGCTGGTTGCCATGCAGCGCATGAAAACCAGCCAAACTTGACGAAAAACCAATGAGCGACAAAACATCCAGCAGGTTTATTGTTTCAGGCACCTCCAGCGGATCGGGCAAAACGACGGTTGCGTTGGGACTGATGGCAGCTTTCAGAGAAAGGGGCTGCTCGGTGCAGCCCTTCAAATGCGGGCCGGATTTCATCGACCCGGGTCTGCACCGGCTGGTTACCGGCCAGATTTCCCGTAATCTCGACCTGTGGATGTGTGGCGAAAATTTCACCAGGGACACGCTTGCGAAAAACAGCCGGAACGCCGACGTTACCATCATTGAAGGGGTAATGGGCATGTTTGACGGCGGGATCTCGTCCAGCGGTTCTTTAGCCGAAACACTTGATATTCCCGGCATCCTGGTGCTCGATGTACGGTCAATGGCCGAAAGCGCTGCAGCTATCGTCAAAGGATTTGAAATGCTGCGGCCCAAAGCCGCCCCCAAAGGAATTATCCTCAACCGGGTGGCCAGCAAGAGGCATCTGCAACTGGTAAGTGATGCTATAGGGGAACACTGCCAGGCCGAAATCCTCGGCCACCTGCCGAGAACACTGGCATTCGAAATCCCCAGCCGTCATCTCGGCCTGCTGACCAGCGACGAGGCCCCTCTTGACAATGCAGCAATCCAGTTGCTCGCCCACACCGTTGCCGAACATGTCGATCTGGACCGAATTGAACACCTGTTCCAAGTTGCCAAAGAGTCCCAACCCGATATATTGTCTCCGTCCCCGGCAAAGAAAGAACGCTGCCGGATAGGCGTTGCCCGTGACAAAGCGTTCTGTTTTTATTATGAAGATAATTTTGATATTTTGCGCAACGCCGGATGTGAACTGATTTTTTTCAGTCCCCTTACCGCCCCGAAACTGCCGGTTGGGCTGGACGCCCTCTATCTCGGCGGCGGGTATCCTGAACTCTATGCAGAAATGTTAAGCAATAACCACTCGATGATCAGCGCGATCCGCCAGTGGATTGAGTGCGACCGGCCGGTCTATGCCGAATGCGGCGGGTTCATGTATCTTACCGAAGGCATCACCGACCAGCAAAATGTTTTTCACCAAATGATCGGCGCCTTCCCGGTCAAGGCGCATATGCAGAAGACCAGGGCCAGTCTCGGCTACCGGGAGATCCAGACCCTATCTGCCAGCGGTCTTGGTCCAGCCGGTACTGTTCTACGCGGACATGAATTCCATTATTCCAGTATTGACCGGATGCCGGACCATATTGCACGGCTATATTCCGTAAATAACGGCACAAGCGAAGGCTACACCTACAAAAATGTCCTTGGCGGCTATATGCATCTGCACTTCGGTTTTACCCCGCAGACAGCAGATGAATTTATTAATTTTATCAACAATTGCCGAGAGTAAAATTATGACGGTACATCTACAGAAAATCCTTCCCGGAGATATTGAGAAGGAAAGTTTTAGAATAATCAAAGAAGAGTTTGGCCCAATCGACATGGACGAAAAAAGTTTTAAAATTGTCCAGCGGGTCATCCACGCTACCGGTGATTTTTCTTTTAAGGATACCATGCGTTTTGCCCCTGGCGCCATTGACGCCGGTATCAAAGCCATTCGCGAAGGAAAAGATATTCTGACCGATGTCACCATGGTCGCATCGGGGATCAGCAAGACCATGCTTGCCGCATGGGGCGGCAAAGTCATCTGCCGGGTTGCCGATCCGGAGGTTGCCGCCCGCGCCAAAGCGGAAAACAAGACCCGTTCGGAAATGGCCATCGAGATGTCCCTGAACGCCAATATCGGTATTGTCGCCATGGGCAATGCCCCTACCGCGTTGGTCCAGACCATCAGAAGTCTTGCCGGCGTACCACCGGCCGACGCCCCGCTGGTTGTTGGTGTGCCGGTAGGATTCGTCAATGCCGCCGAATCAAAAGATCTGCTGGTGGAACAGAACGGCCGCTATATCACCAACCTGGGCCGCAAAGGCGGCAGTCCCGTGGCGGCGGCAATTGTCAATGCTCTGCTTCGCCTGGCGGCTGAATGACCATGGCAGTCAAGCGTCTCAGAAGCGGTTTTACCACCGGTACCTGTGCCGCGGCGGCGGCAAAAGCGGCAGCTTTTGCCCTGATGCAGGGGGTTTGTCCGGAGATCATCGAAATCCCTTTTCCGGACGGCAGCCGAAAAAGTTTTGCAGTCCATCGATGCACAAGGAGTGATGGCTCGGCGACCGCTTCAATCATAAAAGATGCCGGTGACGATCCGGATGTGACGAACGGGGCGGAAATAGAGGCAACTGTCTATGCAGATCACCAACCGGCTGACCCGGTGCGATCCGTCCTCCTTGACAACGTTTTATTATGCGGCGGTAAAGGCATCGGCACGGTCACTAAGCCCGGATTGGCCATTGCAGTCGGCCAGCCGGCTATCAACCCAGTTCCCCGGCAGATGATTGTTGCCGCCGTTAAGGAAATAGCCGTCGATCAAAAAATCACCGTCACCATCTCAGTTCCCAATGGCGCAGAGCTGGCCGAAAAAACGCTCAATAAGCGACTTGGTGTTCTCGGCGGGATATCCATTCTGGGCACCACCGGCATTGTCCGGCCGATTTCGGCTGACGCCTGGACTGCCACCATCAAGGCGTCAATGGATGTAGCCCGGGAAGCCGGCCTCTTGGACGTAGTACTCTCCACTGGCCGAACATCCGAGAAGGGGGCCCAACAGCTCCTGGATCTTCCGGAGGAGGCCTATGCCATGATGGGCGACTACCTGGAATTTTCCTTGAAAGAGGCGGCTATAAGAAACTTTAAGACGATCCACCTGTCCGGGATGTGGGCGAAAATCATGAAAGCGGCCCTCCGCGTACCGCAGACCCATGTGCGCAATGGCGCCCTGGAGGTCGCCGAGGGCGCTCAACTGCTCGCTGAGCTTGGCGCCGAGGGGGATCTTTTACAAAAAATTGAAAACTCCAATACCGCCCGGGAAATGTACAGCCATATCGAGGCAGCAGGGCAGAACCAGCTGGTTACCGCAGTCTGCCTTAAAGCCCGGCAATACTGCCAGGATGTTACCGGCACCGAGGTGAAGGTTTACCTTGTCGACCATAAGGCGAAAATCATCACCCATGTATAAAATCTTTGTCCTTGGCGTAGCCGATGCTGCGTTCTCTGCCGCACAGGAGAAAATACTGGCCCGGTGCAGTCTGGTGGTCGGTACGAAAAGGTTTCTTGCCCTGACCACCCATCTGCCGGGCAGGCGTCTGCCAATCACTCCCCTGCCCGCAGCGCTTGACGCAAGCCGAACCGCATTGCAGCAAGGAAACGTTGCGGTACTGGCCAGCGGCGATCCGCTCTTTTACGGCATCGGTCGTCGCCTGCTGGCTGAATTTCCAGCAGACATCATCGAGTTTTATCCAGCGCTCTCCTCGATTCAAAGGGCTTGCGCCCTCTTTAAGATCCCCTGGGACGATGCCGTAATCACCAGTCTGCATGGCCGGACATCGAGTCATATCCCGGGATTATTATTGCGTAATCCCAAAAATCTTATTCTCACCGATAAGGACAACAGCCCCGAGCTGATAGCCGGCCGGCTCCTCGACTATCTGCAGCTCATCGGGGAGCCGGTTTTACCGGATGCAATCACTATGCTGGTCGCCGAAGACCTGGGCTCAGAAAATGAAAGGATATTTCGCGGAACTCTTTTGGAGGTGAGCAAACAAAATTTTTCTCCTCTCAATGTTACCTGTCTACTGGTACCAGACACCGCAGATATGGCTTCCTCCCCTTTTGGCTTGAGCGAGGATGCCATCCGGCACAGTCGTGGCTTGATCACCAAAAACGAGGTGCGGGCCGCAACCCTGCATCAACTGCAATTGCCTCGTCAAGGGGTTTTCTGGGATGTCGGTGCCGGCAGCGGCTCTCTCTCGATTGAGGCGGCGAGAATGAATCAGGAACTGACCGTCTTTGCTGTCGAGCACAAGCAGGAAGAACTGGAAAATATAAAAAATAATATTGTCAAATTTGGCTGTTACAATATAGTGCCGGTTTTCGGCAGAGCTCCTGAGGTGCTTGGCTCCCTGCCGGATCCAGATCGGATTTTTGTCGGCGGCAGCAGCGGCTCTCTGCCGGCTATTGCAGAACTTGCGGCCAAACGATTATCCGGCGATGGCCGGCTGGTAATCAACGGGGTGATCGAAAAAACTGTCCAGGAGGCACCAGCTCTGATGATCAGGTTTGGCTTTGCCGTTGCCTCTTCGGTTATCAACGTTACCCGAACCGAGCCCGACGGCAGGATTTTTGACTTCAATCCGATAACCATTATGACAGGAACACGATGAACGGAGCAGCAACCATGAAAGAAACCGGCAGCGGAAGACACGACGTCCATTTCGTCGGGGCCGGTCCGGGCGACCCGGAACTTATTACCGTCAAAGGCCAGAGACTGCTGCGGGAAGCCGACGTGGTCATCTACACCGGCAGTCTTGTCCCTGAAGCATTGATCACCGGGCTGCAAGCCGAGGTACACAATTCGGCCGGCCTGAATCTTGACCAGGTTTTCGCCATCATCCTGCAGTCATGGCAGGCGGGGAAAAAGATAGTCAGACTGCATACCGGCGACCCGTCGATATACGGTGCCATCAATGAACAGATTGCCCTGTTAAACGACAATGCTATCCCCTTCAGGGTGATTCCCGGTGTCAGCTCCGGACTGGCAACTGCCGCGGCGCTTAAGACAGAGCTGACCCTCCCTGAGGTTTCGCAGACCGTCATTTTCACCCGTCGCGGCGGCCGGACCCCGGTACCTGAGAAAGAAGAACTGGCCTTGCTGGCGACGCACCAGGCGACCATGATGATTTTTCTCAGTGTCGGGATGATACAAGAGGTGGTTGCCGAGCTCCTTGCCGGGGGGTATCCACCTGATACCCCGGTTGCCATCGTTGAAAAAGTCAGCTGGCCGGATGAGACACAGCTCAGGGGTACGCTGACGACCATCGCCGACCAGGTCAAAAACGCAGGTATCACCAAAACCGCCATCATCGCTGTCGGCAAAGTCCTGGCCGAGGGACCGCCTCCGGTTCTGTCCAAATTGTACGATGAAGCCTTTACCCACGGCTACAGAAAGGGAAGCCGTCGTTCATGAAAATAGGCATTGTTGCCATAACCAGCGGCGGGCGAAACCTTGCCGGCAAGCTTGGCACCCTGCTGGATGATGCCACTGTCCTTCTCACACAACCGGGAGCAAAAGTCGCGGATACAATTGGTGCCAATTGGCACTACTATGACGGTTTTATCTGTATTATGGCTGCCGGCATCGTCGTGCGGGCCATCGCCCCGCTGATTGGCGATAAAATGACTGACCCCTGCGTTGTTGTGCTGGACGAAAAAGGGAGTCATGCGATCAGCCTGCTTGCCGGACATATTGGCGGCGGCAACACTCTTGCCGAAAAGGTGGCTGCTCTTACCGGCGGGACAGCGGTGATAACAACCGCCTCCGACACCCTGGGACTGGTTGCCCTCGATCTCTGGGCCAAAGAGCAACAGCTTGCCGTTCCGGACAGGAAGGTCTTAACAAGCTTATCCACTCTTCTTGTCAACCAGGGCCATCTCTCCCTTTACACGGAGATGGAGGTATCGTCCCTGCCGAAAGGATTACGACAAGTCGATGATGTCCGTCACGCCGATTTCATCGTATCCCACGCAACCACTATTGCTCACCTCCGCCCGGTGTTCAGGCCCCGCGACCTGGTTGTCGGCATCGGCTGTAATCGCCGCACGCCGGGGCACGAATTTGAAGACGCCTTAAACGAACTCTTCAACGACTTGCATTTGAGCAGGTCAAGTATCCGCAATCTTGCCTCGATCGATAAGAAAAATGACGAAACCGGTCTTTTGCAGTTTGCCGAAAATAACTGCTGGCCGATTGATTTCTACGACAGCGACACAATCAACAGACAGACGAATCTGGAAATTTCCTTTGCGGCACTGGGAGCCGTCGGCGCCATCGGCGTTGCCGAACCGACAGCGCTTCTCAGTGCGCAAAGTAATCACTTACTCAGCAGGAAAAGAAAATGGAAAAATGTAACCATGGCAGTGGCCCAGGCACCCTTTACGTTGTCGGCACAGGTCCCGGCTCAGTCAAAAATATGACCCTTGCCGCAAGCGAGGTGCTTGCAAAAGCTGAAGTTATCATTGGCTACAAGACCTACCTTGAACTGATCCCCGAGTTTCTTGCGGGCAAAGAGGTTATTTCCTCGGAGATGATGAAAGAAGTGGATCGGTGTCGAACAGCGCTTGAGACCGCCGCCTCCGGGAAACAGGTCGCCCTCGTCTCCGGTGGCGACCCGGGCATTTACGCCATGGCGGGCCTCGTTTTTGAGATGGCCAGAGAAGCTGCATACGACTGCCCAATCGAAATCATTCCCGGCCTGGCCGCCATCAACAGCTGCGCGGCGCGACTGGGTGCGCCCCTGATGCACGATTTTGCGGCAATCAGCCTGTCCGATTTGCTTACCCCCTGGGAGGTGATCGAAAAACGGCTGGAGGCGGTTGCCCAGGCCGATTTCGTCACCGCCATCTACAACCCCAGATCAAAACGGCGTACCGAACAGATCATCCGGGCGCAACAGATATTTCTCACCTGCCGCGATCCCAAAACCCCGGTTGGCATTGTCACTGCAGCCACCCGGCACAATGAGAAAATTGTTATCACCACCCTTGATCACATGTGCGACCAGGAAATCGGCATGCAGTCCACCGTCATTATCGGCAACAGCCAGACTTTCACCTGGAAGGACCTGATGATCACCCCAAGAGGATACGATAAAAAATATCAATTATAACAGGTGGCAGGCAATCAGTCGGATTGGTCAAAGAAATGGCGGGTCAGACCTGTTATGATACAATAGGCACCAAGCATCATGACAAACCCTCCAGTTAGGGCATCGGCTTCCCGGTAGGCAAAGGGTCCGGTGCCTCGGGCAAAATCAAAGCCTGTTTTTATGATCACCAGGCCAAGCCCAATTCTGCACAGGGTCATGAGCCACACGATTATGCGCTTCAAGGTAATATCATCCTGAACTGATTACGAAAATTATTTTTTTGATGTATTTCATAGTCATCCTGTGTGCAATTAACGCCTTTGCAACTACTTACGATTATACCGTTGCTGGACAGTTCTCCGTCGAGAATGTACAACAAAACGTCTTTGGCACAATGCAAATATCGGATGAATTCATCGTGGATCTACAGGGGAAACCTGACAGTCGCTACTTCGAAATTAAGAATTTTAACTTAACCGTTTCCGGAGGCAATACCTCCTACGACTTCTCCGGAGGTCCTGGCGACAATGGGTATGCCGGCATCATTGATTATACAGACGAAAAAATAAATCCCGAGACGGGACAAAAAGCGTACTTCGAGCAGTGAGGCATCTGGAATTCTACGTATAATTGGGCTGATGGCTTTATCGGCATGGATTTTTTCACAGCGGACATGATACCGTACGACCCCACTTCCAGTCAATATTATGGCGTCCTGGCACCTATCATTGCCTTAAATCGACCATACTATGCTACACAATATTCCAACCCTACCGCCATCGATCCGGGAGGACAAATCTGGTTAACCAGAGCACCTGTCCCTGAACCGGCCACAATGCTTCTCTTAGGTACTGGCTTAATTGGTCTTACGGCCATGAGATTGAAACAGAAGAAGCAACAAGGGCCCCCTTCCAATCTGTAGATTGTCCTTGGTCGAAAGATTAAAACCGCAAGAGCGGGCCAAAGTTCATTTCCCAGCCAGGATCCGGCATCCTCCTCTCGCGTCCAATAAAGATCCCCCGGGCCATAACGGCCCGGGAGGTCATATGTTACTGCCGGGCATGAATAGGAACATAATCATATTGCAGACTACCGGTATAGATCTGGCGGGGTCGGGCAATCCTCCAATTGGGATCATCCTTGCTTTCCTTCCACTGGGCAATCCACCCGGGGAGTCGGCCCAGGGCAAACATCACGGTAAACATATTGGTGGGGATGCCTATGGCCCTTAGGACAATACCACTGTAAAAATCAATGTTGGGGTAGAGGTTATGGTCGATAAAATAAGAATCTTTTAAAGCAATTTCCTCAAGCTTTCTTGCCGTATCCAGGAGGGGATCGGTAAATTGCATTGATTCCAACAGCTCATCGCACATTTTTTTCATTATCTTGGCCCGCGGATCATAGGTTTTATATACCCGGTGACCAAATCCCATAAGTCGGAAGGGATCATTTTTATCTCTGGCCCGCGCAATAGCTTTTTCACAATTGCCACCGTCATTTTGAATAGCCGTGAGCATTTCAATGACCGCCTGGTTGGCTCCTCCGTGCAACGGCCCCCAGAGAGCGGCAATGCCGGCAGAAATGGCGGCATAAAGGTTGACCCTGGCACTGCCTACCATGCGGACAGATGATGTTGAACAATTCTGTTCGTGATCGGCGTGGAGTATCCAGAATACCCTCAGGGCACTTACCACCTCCCGTTTTATCTCATAAGGTCGCACCGGAGTATCAAACATCATGTTGAGAAAATTTTCACAATATGTCAGGTCCGGTCTGGGTAACACCAGTTCATGCCCCCTGGAAATTTTATAGGACATGGCGGCCATGGTCCGCACCTTGGCCAGCAATCGGGTCATGGTGATGTTGATTTCCTCCTCCAGCGTATCCAGGGTCGGGTAAAAACTTTTCAAGGCATTGACCATGGAGGATAAAATCCCCATGGGGTGGGACGCCCTGGGATAGTTCTGGTAAAAAGCCTTCAGATCGGTATGCACCAGACTGTTATCATTGAGCATCACCGAAAATTTCGTCAGCTCGGCCCTGTTAGGCAGTTTGCCGTTTATGAGGAGATAGGCGGTCTCCTTGAAAGTAGCATGTTCGGCCAGCTGTTCCACGGGAATCCCCCGGTAGCGCAGAATACCTTTTTCTCCATCCATGAAGGTAATGGCACTCAGGCAGCTGCCGGTATTGGCATAACCGGGATCCAGGGTAATAAGTCCGGTCTCGGCACGCAAACTGGATATATCGATGGCCTTTTCCCCTTCACTTCCGGTAACCAGGGGAAGCAAGATGTCTTCTCCATTGTAAATCAGAGTTACGTATTCGTCCAAAATATCTCCTTTCTTCGATGAAGCTTCGATGCAACCCAAATCAGGGGTTGGCAGTTCTCAATTTGAATAGCATGCAAGAAACAGTTAAGGACCTCTGCAACACGTGTCCCGCCTCGCGCCAAAACAACTATTTTACAATTAGTTACAAATAATTACCGTAGAATAACGTGTTTGTCTAGAGTAGAATTACGACCAAACAGCGTTTTCAAATCCACTGGATACTGGTCACCGGCAAAACACAATAATCAAGAAGATGGCATCAAGCTGACAGGATATGTGCCACCTGGCCGGAAAATGCAACATTTCTAAGAAAAACAGGGAGGTCCCATGAAAATCGGCAGAATGAACAACCCATCAAAATCTCTCTATGATGAGACGCAAACCTGCGGCAGGGCCGGTTTCGATTTTCTGGATCTGACCATCGAAGGGCCTCATGCCGCCGTTGTTGATATTGCCAGACTGCAGTCGATTCTAGATTCTTATGATCTTGCAATCGTTGGTCATACCGATCCCTGCCTGCCCTATGCATATCCAATCCAGACTGTCCGGGAGGGATGCCTGATTGAACTGGAGCGATGTGCGAAAATCTTTGCCGCCCTGGGGGCAGACATAATGAACATTCATCCCTGTTATTTCTGTCCACCGGCGATGAAAAAAGATGTGGTTACGTTCAATGCCGACGCATTGCAGCCCATCGTCGCCATGGCAGCATCCCATGGCCTGCAGGTCGTGCTGGAAAATTTCAGAACCCCTTTCGACCGGGTTTCCACCTTTACGACGCTGATCGCCGCAGTGCCTGGTTTACAACTGCATCTTGATTTCGGACACGCCCATTTCGGCCGCGATGATTATGACCTTTTTTGCCTGGAGCTCGGAGAACATATCCGGCATGTGCACTTTTCAGACAACCGTGGCCGATCGGATGATCATATGCCGCTGGGGGTTGGAAGTATTGATTGGAAAAAGGCAGTTAAGACCTTAAAGACAGCCGGTTATGACAGCACCATTACCCTCGAGGTATTTTGCAGCGATCCCGCTATGCAGGACCAGTACCTTGAGATAAACCGGCACCTGGTCCTGGAGCTTTGGGAGGAGTTGTAAAATTACCAACGCCCTGAAGATAGCGAATGAAAATAAAGCCGCACAACCGGTAATTTTACAGCTTTTACGGGCGGTCGATCAAGGCTTTGCGATATTCGTAATAGGCTTGTCGGGAGGCAATATACGGGTCAAGGGAATACCTCTTTAATTCGTCATACGCATCGGGATGCAGCGACACCTTGTTAACCATGTTTGTCGAGTAGTAAGAAATGGTCACAGTGCTGCTGCTTGGATCAATGTAAGGTATAACAGAGGCATAGCTATCAGCGACGAAACCGGCGGTATCTCGTGCACTTGAAGGCCCGATTATCGGCCAGCATAAATAGATTCCTTCTCCCATTCCCCATTTCCCCAGGGTCTGACCGAAATCTGCATGCCTTGGCTCGATATCGAATTCTTCATCAGCTATATCGGCAAAACCATAGACACCAAGGGTCGTATTTATCAGGAATCGCTCCAGAACCACCCCGGATGCCTCTAAGTTTCCCTGCAGAAGAGTGTTGACGAGCCTTACGGGCATGGCCAGATTCAGAAAAAAATTATTGATGGAATCACGTAACTCGAACGGCAAAACCCACATATAAACATCTGTTACGGGTTTCAGGAGCCATTCATAGAATTTATCGTTGAACTGGAAAAACGCCCGGTTCATCGGCTCCAGCGGATCGTTAATATTCACCACGGCAGGCTGGTCCAGAAAATCAGTTGCCGTCTGATCGTTATCAAGCAAATTTGGATAGTTCTGCGGTGCCGCAATACTGCCGCTGGCCGAAAACAGAAAGAGCAGCAGGAACATTGAGAATACGTTGAAATTCCGGTATTTTTTCATAGATGTGCGCCAAGTAAGGTTAAATTTTTTAAAAAGAGCGTTTTGACGATCTGACCATGACTGATACTTAACGTATATTTTGCCAATTCAACAGCAAATAATCAAACTGTTCCTGATAAACTATCCAGTTCTCCGAGGTTCTCCTGTTGCGGAAACGCCTTCGGCTTTTCAAGACACCCTTGTGCCTGTCAGATAATAAATGAGAAAAGCCCGGCGAGAATGATCTGAAACGTAAAGGGAATAACCAGCGATTGCGAAGTCACAGCATCTCCCGCCATGGCCCGTTCAATCACCCGGTAGGTTGCATAAAGAGATGCCAGCAGACCACCGACTACCGTGAGAAACTGCAGCACAAAGGTAGAATCTTCGCTGATCAGGCGAATATTGTCATAGGAAAAGTGGTAACCCAGCGCCTCTTGCAGGTTGGGAACAAGACGGCCTGCTCCCCGCACAAAGGCATCAAGATGAATCGCCATGTAACCACCGAGGATAAGTGGAATGCATCCGTAGCCAAACAACGGCAGAAGGAGGTTTTTGTCGATTTTGGCGTAACGCGACTGGACGACAACCATGCAATAATAACCTACCTGAAAAACAAGAAGCCATAAAAAAAAGAGCATGCTGCCGACAACAGATTCCGGCAGAATCAGGCCTGTCCGGCCTATTATCGATACCATCCAGCTCACCAGTTGAGCAAACTCTTTTTGTAGGGCAAATGGAAAAAAAATCGCCCCCATCGATACAATCAGGAAACTATCCGCCCGCCTCGGGGATTCCAGGGCCCACAGTTCCTGAGGCGCCAACCGGAGATTGAGCTGGATGGAACTGTTGCCACAGTTTTTGATACATTTTGCACACATGATGCAATCCTTGTTGTTGTCCACCAGGTATGGGTGCCGGAACATAGGACATCCGGAGACATCGGCGTCGCCGGTAAAACAGGCGTGGCTCTGGCACCTGTTGAGACAGACATGCCTGTTCGAACGAAGCTCAACCACGGCCGGCATGGCAAAAATAGCGTTTACTGCCCCTAATGGACAGAGGTATCGACACCAGCTTCGCCTGGAAAAAAGGACACTGAACAGAATCGACCCGAGAGTGATGATCAAGACAATGCCGCCTGTCAGATAGGGATTGTTGTAAGCGTCCCATATTATCTCGACCCAGAACACCAGAATGCAGAGTGCCGCCATAATCCAGCCGGAATATGTCTTAATGAACTCGGGGGTTTTGCGGGTCGGCTTGACAATGTTTTGCAGCAAAGTCCCCGGTACGGCGAAAGAACAGACGCTGCACCATGTCCTGGCCAGAAAAAAGAACGAGAAAAATAACAGCGGCCAGCCGATATACCAGCCCAGCGTGAGTCCAAGATTCGACTCTGCTCTGGTCGGTCCAAAAAAAAGAAACAGCACCGTGAGCACAAATACGCAGCCGATTATCACCTGCGGGACCCGTGGAAAAATCCGGCTCGCCAGAAATTTTCGTATCCAGTCAATGCGCAGGATATTATATTCCCATTTCCCCTCCGTTTTCGGAAGACCAAGCAGGATCTGCTCCGGAACGATTTCATCTTTTTCGGCCAGCATGACCGCCCGCCGTATGACACTCGACAACTCCGTCAGGTTGCCAGGCCAGTCATAGTTTAAAAATATCCCCAGGGTTTCCGAACTCATATTGAGAATATTTTTCCCGTACTCTTTATTATACCGGCCAAGGTAATGCGAGACGAGCCGGGGCAGATCTTCTTTGTGGTTGCGCAGCGGCGGAACATCGAAATGCTGCATTTCAAAGAGAGCCAGGAGTTCAGGGAGTAATTTGCCGGTGCTTTTCAGGTGATCTATGGAAAAATTACTGACAAAGGCGATCCTTGACTGCATGACCAACGGACGACCACCATCGATATGAGTGTAACTGTTGCCTTCAACGATGTCGATTAATTTTTCCTGCATTTCCTTATGCATGAGATGAACATGCGTAAAGACGATGGTGCCTCCGGAGGTCTGTTCAAAAAAACCTGTCTGGCCCGCCTGGACAAAAGGAAATCCGTTCTGTTCCAAACCAAACAACTTTTTCTCCAGCCATCCCTGTTCAAATTCCCGGAGATCGACTTCCCGATACTGCCCTCCGGAACGGCTGCTTTCCAGATGTATCTGCCGGGCAATTATCGATTTGCCCGTCCCTGCTTCACCAGTCAGCATAAAAGGGGCGCTGTTGCCGGCGAATTGGTCGATTACCGACCGGGTTTTTTTGGCTGTTTTTGACGTACGAAGGTCTTCGTCTTTTCGTTTTGCCAGACGGCGCAGTTGAATAGCAGACGCGAATTTATCCTTGAATAAAATGACATCATCAGCCCCAGAGGCCTCTTCGGCCTGAGGTTCCTCACCAACACCGTCGGCCTGATCGATAAAGGCTACACGCAGCCTTTCGGCCAGGGCTGCATCAAGCAATTGATGAATCCTGCTGTTGGCAAGAAATGCAGTACGGAAATATCTTTTATCAAAACAGATAACCTCCATGTCGGACAGCGCCCGCACGGAGAGCGAGCGGGGTTTTCCGGTGAGAATACCGGTTTCGCCGAAATGTCCGCCAGGGCTGATTCTCCCGACGACTCTGGCCCTCCCGTCGCTGCGGCCGAGAACGAGTTCCGCCTCACCGGTGGCGATGACAAAGAAGACCTCACTGGCATCCCCCTGCTGATACACATATTGCCCTTCTACGACCGTTTGCACCCGGGCTACGGCCGAAAAAGAATCGAGTTCAGCAGGTGTGGCATCTCGAAAAAGAAGTGCATGCTGAAGATGCTGGGAGATCAGTTCACGTTTCATACCGGGGTTGGCTTAAGTCGAGATCATATCTGCAGATGCTTTTCGATAACATCTGCTAACAGCGGTGCCACAGAATACACATCCAGCAGATCGTTAGTGCTCCTGCCGGGGTATGTATCCGACCCAATTATTTTAGAGATAGGTCCCTGACGAAATTTTTCCATCGCATCGCCCGCCATCACCAAATGGGTTGCGTGGGCAAAGACCTCCCTTGCGCCCGCCTGCAGACATCTCTCGGCCGTCTGTAGAATGGAGCCGCCGGTACGAATCATATCATCACAAATTATCGCCGTCTTGCCTCTGACCACGCTGGAAACCTGACTGACGATAGTTTTATCGGTATCGTATCGGTCCTTGTCCGCTGCCGTATGCGGACAATCGAGCAATCTTGCGAGCCTCGCCACCCTCTTGGAAAAGCCATAATCGGGGGAAACCAGAACATAATCGGTCAGGCCACTCTTTTTAATTTTATCGACCACCAGATCATCCGTCCAGACATGTTTGGTGCGAACCTCCCCGGCGTGCGCGTGCAGGACAGCTTCTGAATGCAGATCGACAAAGGCTACATAATTGGGTCTCGCCCGAAATATCTGTCTGGTACGGGTAATTCCCTTGGGGATTTCCAGGGTGTTATGTTTCGCCCGTTCCATGGTGGAGTAACCGAGAAAGGGGATGATGACATTCACCGACGCGGCGTTCCAATACCTGGCGCCGGAAATCAGATCGATCAGCTCCTGATGCGAACTGTCATCATGCGTCACCCCAAGGATAATTAAATGCTTGCCATCGATAGATTGCGGGAAGACATGGAGACATTCGCCATCAGCAAATTTTTTTCGCTCCATTGTGCTGAACGGCATCCACAGACGCTCCGCCAGTTTATAGCCCAAATCCGTTGAGGCCTGGTTGGCAACCAGAATAACATCGTCCTTTTTGGTCATCGTTGTCTTCCCTGTTTTTTCAACCCCGGGTTCAGCCCCGCAACGCCTTAACGATCGCATCACCCATGGCGGCAGTACCGACGGCTTTCGACTTGTCAATGGTCAGGTCGGCGGTCAGAATTCCTTTATCCAGCGTTGCAGCTACGGCAGAATCGATGGCCGCTGCGGCATCGTCGAGGCCAAAACTATAGCGCAGCATCATTGCCGCGGAAAGAATTTGCGCGATGGGATTGGCGATCCCTTTGCCGGCAATATCCGGTGCCGACCCGCCGGCAGGTTCATAGAGACCGAATCGGTCGCTATTCAACGACGCGGAAGCGAGAAGCCCCATGGAACCGGTCAGCATAGCCGCCTCATCGGAGATAATATCGCCGAACATATTGCCGCACAGCATGACATCAAACTGATGCGGGTCACGGACCAGCTGCATGGTGGCATTATCGACATAGATATGATTCAACTGCACATCCGGATATTCTTTGGCAATTTCAATCACCACCTCACGCCAGAGCACCATGGTCGTCAAGACATTGGCCTTGTCAACGGAAGTAACCCTGCCCTTTCTAAGGCGCGCCGCATCAAAGGCCATCCTGGCGATCCGCTCTATTTCCGATCGTTTATAAGCCATGGTATCGAAAGCCCGTTCGTCCGCGCCACTGCCTTCTCTGCCTTTCGGAGTGCCGAAATAGATGCCGGAAGTCAGTTCGCGCACACAGAGAATATCAAACCCACCACCGATGATATCCGGTCGCAGGGGGCAGGCCGCAGTCAAAGAGGCAAACACCTTGGCCGGGCGAAAATTGCAAAACAGATCAAAATGTTTTCTCAGCGGTAAAAGAGCCGCCCGTTCCGGTTGTTGTGCCGGAGGCAGGCTTTCCCACTTCGGGCCACCGACGGAACCAAACAGGATAGCGTCGCTTTTTTCGCACAGGGCAAGCGTTGCCGGCGGCAGCGCCTCGCCATGATTATCAATAGCAATCCCACCGACATCAGCATAATCATAGGACAGCTCGAAGGAAAATTTTTTCTGCGCGACATCAAGGACCTTGACTGCCTCCTGCATCACCTCGGGACCGATGCCGTCACCGGCCAACACTGCAATATTTTTCATTATTTCACCTAAATCGTATTTTTTACTAAAGAGACTTCCCCCCGCAAGGGGTACTGAAAAGAGCACCCGACAAGCGAGTATTAAAAAAATCCCGCATAGCTTTTAGGCGGGAAAGGTTTTGCGATCTCTAATTTTCAAGACTAAAAGACTGCGTTCGGCACCGGTAAAAGGGAGAATGCAGTGTTGGACGTGGTCCAGCGTATACGCAGATCGGGCCAGAATTTCTGCAGCAGCGGCTAATTCTTCCTGCCATTTTGGCCCCTTCATGCAGATGAGCTGCGGTCCTGACGGCGAAAACCGCTCAACCATCTGCAGCAAAAAACCCAGCTCAGTTACCGCTCTGGCAGTTATATGAGTAAACGTATGCGCGGCGGAAAGCTGCTCTTCATCTTCTACCCGGCAGGCGAGTATCTTTACATTCTGTAAACCAAGCGCTCTGACAACATGACCGAGAAAGCTCACTCTTTTCAACCGGGGTTCCACCAGAGTGACTTCCAGTTCGGGACATGCCGCTTTGCAGACAAGAGCAGGAAAACCGGCGCCGGTTCCGATATCCAGCAAATGGGTCCGAGCTCCTTGCAGAAGCGGTAATATGGTCAGGGAATCGAGAAAATGGTTTTCGATTATCTGCTCGTCACTCGTTGATTTGGCAATCAGGTTGACTTTCCCGCTCCATTTTTTCAACTCACTGAAATACACCGACAGCCTCTCGCAACCATCAGCAGAAACGTCGATTTTTAGAATACGCAGTCCTGTCTCCAGCCGCTGCCTGAAATCGACCATTATTCACCCAGCCGAACGGCAACGGAATTGGCATGGGCGCTCAGCCCCTCCAGCCTGGCCAGCCGCATGATATGCTTCCCGTCTGCGGCAAGCGCTGCTGCTGAATAACTGATGATGGAACTCTTCTTTAAAAATGTTTCAACGCCGAGGGCCGAAGCAAACTTCGCCGTTCCCATGGTCGGCAGAACATGGTTCGGTCCGGCAAAATAATCACCTGCGGCTTCCGGGCTGTTGTCGCCGAGAAAAATAGCCCCGGCATGGCGAATATGCGGCAGCTGGCTCCAGGGGTCTTGAATCATCAGTTCAAGATGTTCGATGGCGATACTGTTTGCCGCCTCGATGGCTTCTTCGATATCGCTTGCAATAAGTATCACCCCACGATCAACAAGAGCAGTCCGGGCTATGTGCTGGCGGGAAAGAAGGGGCAGTTGCCGCTCAAGCTCGACCGGTACATCTTTGGCCAGGCGTTCATCGGTTGTGATGAGAATTGCCAAAGCGAGCGGATCATGCTCCGCCTGGGCGAGCATGTCGGCGGCCACATTCGCCGCTTTTGCCGTCTCATCGGCGACGATCAGGACCTCGGACGGTCCGGCGATCATATCGATGCGCACCATGCCGGAGACCTGTCTTTTCGCTTCGGTAACATACTGATTGCCGGGACCGACTATCACGTCTACCCGGGGAATGGTTTCGGTGCCATAGGCCAGGGCTGCTATAGCCCAGGCCGAACCAGCCTTGTAAATTTCGGTGATGCCGATTTCCTGGGCGGCGACCAGCAGATGCGGGCTGACAGAACCGTCCTCGCCAGGCGGAGTAACCATCACCCGCTGACTGACTCCGGCTATCCCGGCCGGAATACCGTTCATCAAAACAGAGGAAACCAGAGGGGTAGAGCCGCCTTGGCCGCCGGGGACATACAGTCCCGCCGAATCGACAGGACGAACCAACCGGCCAACTATAGTTCCGTCTTCTCTGGTCTGCAGCCAGGAATCCTCCATTTCCCGTTCATGAAAGCTCTGGATACGCTCTATGGCTTTACCCAGGGTATCCAGAAACTCGGCATCAACCTGTTCATACGCCTGCTGCAGTTCCCTGCTGCTTACCTGCAACTGCGCGGCGGTGAGATTGGGGGCATCGAATTTACGGCCATAAGCCAGCACTGCCTCATTTTTCCTGTTCTTGACCGCCTCTAAAATTTCCGCAACCGACTGACGACAGGAATTATCCGCAGCCTGGAAACGATCAAGCAAATGATTAAAAACACTCTCGCCTTCGGGACTGGCAAAAAAAATCGGTGAAAGTAACATTTTTTCCTTTAAAATAATAAGCCACTTGACGTAGACACATGCCAAGCATGGTCTTTGCTGTTATTTTACCCAATACGCACAATGCCTTTCATTAATTCTGAGACCAGATGAAAGAGCATCCACTATAAGGCATTTGACCTGAATTATAAAGTTCAACAATACCTTTAATGTTTCAATATCTCTCAAACAAAGAATTTTCATGGGGCAACGAACAGAACGGGAGCCAGAAAACGCCAGGAAACATGATTCTGGTGTTTCTGTCCGCCGGCCACGACACTGTCTCTTTATTTTCACAGGAAAAATACTTACATTTAAAAGCCCTGATGGTATAGTTTTTTCTTATTTTTTTTTTTTCTTACAACATTTCAGGCTGTTGTCGAATATTCGCAACGCCTCCCGGAGCAAATAAATGAATTTTGAACCAAAATGGATCGCATGGGAAATCACCCGACGCTGTAATCTTAAATGCGTACATTGCCGATCTTCCTCGGAACTGGAAGCGACAGGTCATCCGGATTTCTCCTTTGGGCAAGCCAAAGCAATCATGGATGACATCGCCAGCTACGCAAGTCCGGTTCTGGTCCTCTCCGGCGGCGAACCGCTTCTGCGTCCGGATGTGTTCGATATTGCAAGATACGGGAGTGGCAAAGGGTTTCGTATGTGCCTGGCCACCAACGGCACCCTGGTAACCGACACGGTCTGCAAAAACATATTAGATGCCCAGATCAAGATGGTATCCCTCAGTCTGGACGGGGCTAAAGCCGAGACCCATGATAATTTTCGCAACCAGAAAGGGGCTTTTGATGGCACGATGAATGCCATCAGGCTCTTTAATAAATACCATATCCCGTTTCTGGTGAATTCCTCTTTTACCATCCGCAACCGCAAAGAAATCCCCGACATCTATCGGCTGGTTAAAAGTCTTGGCGCCACTGCCTGGTATATGTTCATGATCGTCCCCACCGGACGCGGCGAAGACATCATGGAAGAACTGATCCCCGAAGATGTCTATGATGAGATTCTGGAGTGGCATTACGAGGTGGAAAAACAGGAAAATGAGCTGCTCATGCGTCCAACCTGCGCACCCCACTACTACCGTATTGTCCGCCAGAAAGACAAAGAACAGGGAGAAAAAAACAAACGCCGGACCCTGCAGTTTTCCACAGGAGGCTCAAAAGGCTGCCTGGCCGGCCAGCTCATCTGTCTCATTGACGTCGACGGAGAAGTGCAGCCTTGCAGCTACTTTGCCAAATCAGCCGGCAACGTTACCAAGACCCCCTTTAAGACAATCTGGGAAGAATCGAAACTTTTCCTTCAACTTCGTGATTTTAAAGGGTATAAAGACAATTGCGGCAAATGTGAATATGTTGGCGTGTGCGGAGGATGTCGGGCCAGGGCCTACGCCATGACCGGCGATTATCTCGCCCAGGAACCTTTTTGTAGCTACGTGCCCCGACAAATTATTCTCCAGGACAAAATAGAATAATACCTGACCTGGAACTCTTGATATTCAGCTTTGATGAAATCGTAAAAACTTACCCCCGGCAAATAACCAATACACCGGGATAAGTACCTTGAGACGAAATATTTTCTTGCCAAAAACAAGAAAAAATACGCCAAGGTACTCAAAACCTCAGCGGAGACGACAAGCCCTATGAACGATACCTTTCTCAAAGCATGCCGCGGTGAAAAGACCGACTACACGCCCATATGGATGATGCGCCAGGCTGGTCGCTATCTGCCCGAGTACCAGAAAATCAGGGGTAACGTCACTTTTCTGGAGTTGTGTAAATCACCGGATCTCTGTGTTGAAGTAACTCTGCAACCTGTTGACCTGCTCGGTATGGATGCGGCAATTCTCTTCTCGGACATCCTGGTACTCATGGAAGCCATGGGGGCGCCGCTTGAATTTCATGAGGGCCGCGGGCCGATCTTCAGACAGCCGATTCGCAACCAGGCCGCACTAGATGCCTTGATTATCCCGGATGCCGAGGAAGCAACTGCCTTTGTCATGGAGACCATCAGACTGTTGCGCCGGGAACTCAAAGTTCCACTTATTGGTTTTGCCGGCGCGCCTTTCACCTGCGCGACCTACCTTATAGAGGGAGGCTCCTCCAAGGTGTTCTGGGAGACCAAAAAAATGATGTTCACCGAGCCCCTGCTGTTCCATAGGCTGATGGACAAGATTACCGAAAGTACCATCCTCTACCTTAAAGCCCAGGCAAGAGCAGGGGCACAGGCCTTGCAGCTCTTTGACAGCTGGGCGGGAGTACTGGCGCCATGCGATTTCAGCAACTTCGCCCTGCCCTATGTGCAAAAGATATTTGCCGCCCTGCAGGGTTACGAAATCCCTCTGATCTATTTTGCCAATAACGGCGCTACCTTGCTGGACCTTTCCGTCAGTTCGGGCGCTGATGTCATCGGCCTCGACTGGCGAATCAATATCGGTGAAGCCATTAAAAAGGTCGGCAAAAGAGCAGTCCAGGGCAATCTTGACCCGTTTGCCCTGCTCCTGCCCAAAGACCAGCTTCGACAACGAATAGGGGATCTGCTTGACGGTGCCAAGAATGCCCATGGTCATATTTTCAACCTCGGTCATGGCATTCACCAGTTCACCCCACCGGAACAGGCCAAGATTGCCGTCGATGCGGTTCATGAACTGAGCAGCAGATAGCAAGGCCTGTAGAAACTGCATTGAGGAGAAACTCGTGAAGAACTCAAATTTGCGATGATGAAAAATATTCCATCTGTTGATCAATGCCTTGAGTTGCACGACAGGTTTGCAATGCTCGACAATATCCGGGCCCACTCTTCTGTTGTCGCCCGGGTGGCCGAATCGCTGGTTGACAGCCTGGAGAGGGTCGGTAAGACCTCCGGTTCTCTGCCGGAGAAAGAGGTCGTCGTTGCCGGGGCGCTGCTGCATGATATTGCCAAAACCCTGTGCATAAAAACCGGGTGCCGACATGCAGACATCGGTCAGCAGATCTGCCTTGAACTCGGATATCCGGAAATAAGCGACATCGTTGCCGAACACGTTGTCTTAAAAAATTTTAGGGCAGATCTGTACAGCAAAGGTGTTTTTGGCGCCAAAGAGCTTGTCTTTTATGCCGACAAGCGGGTGTGCCACGACGAGATTGTTTCCCTTGAAGGCCGACTCGAATACATCCTCGGCCGCTACGGGGACAACAACCCGACCAAGGAACATCTTATTCAGCAGAATTTCCGGCAAACCATCGAGTTCGAAAAGTATCTGTTCGGGTTTCTTGATTTTCAACCTGAAGAAATCGCCAGGCATATCTCCAGCCGGTGATGCAGCATAAGCCGATAATACTGAGCGGCTGCGCCGAAACGGTTCTTCTGATTTCCCCCTCACACATGCTGTGGTTCCCAGACCATGCCTGACGCAGCATTAAATCTCTGCCAGACAGGCCTTTGGAGCAAAACACATTAAGCTTTTCTAGCCTTATCTATGAATTTCGCTTATACTGTGGCCTCAGTGTTTTCAGACTGTAAGACAGCCGGAAGACAAAGGTTTTACTCAGTCTTGAAACAATAACTCAATTATATTTCACAAGGAGGCATGTTTTATGAGCGATTTAAAACGAGTTGTTCCAGCAGTGATAGCCGCATTTTGCCTGACAGCAGGTGTTGCCATGGCCGGCACCCTCGCCGATGTCAAGGGCAAGGGATTCGTCCAGGCCGGGGTCAACGGCGACCTTTTCGGTTTTGGCAAACCCGATGAAAAAGGCGTATGGAAAGGACTCGATGTCGACACGGCCCGGGCGGTCGCCGCTGCAATCTTTGGCGATGCCAACAAAGTTAAATTTACTCCTCTCACTGCCAAGACCCGTTTTACCGCTCTGCAATCAGGCGAAGTTGATGTCCTCACCCGGAATGCCACCAAGACACTGAGTCGCGACACCGATCTCGGCCTGAACTTTGTGCAGGTCAATTATTACGACGGCCAGGGGTTTCTGATCCCCAAAAAACTCGGGGTGAAAAGTGCCAAAGAGCTGGATGGGGCAACGGTCTGTGTTCTCCCCGGCACGACTACTGAACAGAATGTGGCTGACTATTTCCGTGTCAACAAGATGAAGATGAAACCGGTTGTCATCGAGAATACGGCGGAACTGTCCAAGGCCTTCTTTGCCGGTCGCTGCGACTGCCTGACCTCCGATGCCTCCCAGCTTGCCGGTATCCGCGCTGTCGCGCCCAACCCTTCCGACTATGTAATCCTGCCGCAGATTATTTCCAAGGAACCACTGGCCCCAGCGGTTCGTCATGGCGACGACCAGTGGATGGATATCGTCAATTATTCTGTGCTGGCGATGATTGAAGCAGAAGAGCTGGGCATTACCTCCAAAAATGTCGACGAGATGATGAAGAGCACCGACCCCCAGGTGCAGCGCTTCCTCGGTGTGACTCCCGGCAACGGCAAAGCTCTCGGCCTGGATGAAAACTGGGCATACAATATTATCAAACAGGTCGGTAACTACGGCGAAGTATTTGAGAGAAATGTCGGCGTCAACACGCCGCTGATGATCGAGCGAGGCCTGAACGGACTCTGGACTAATGGTGGCTTGATGTATTCTCCTCCTTTCAAGTAACAGGCAGGCACACTTCAGAATAAATAACAGAGCTGCCCGAGAAGTATCCGGGCAGCTCCGCAGGTGAATATGAGCACGTCAGCATCAGAGAAAATCCCATTTCTGCGTGATCCGGCTAAACTGGCCATCCTGTACCAGTTTCTCACCTTGACCGGGGTCGGACTGCTCAGCTATTATCTGGTCCACAACACCCTTATTAACCTGGAAAGACAGTCTATCTCAACCGGTTTCGGCTTTCTGGACCGGGAGGCGAGCTTTGAAATCGGGGAAACCCTTTTTCGCTATACCGCAGCAGACTCCTATGGCCGGGCCCTGGCAGTGGGTTTCTGCAATACCCTGCTCGTCTCGTTTATCGGGGTTACGCTCACTGTTATCCTCGGGACCTTTCTCGGTATAGCCAGACTCTCTTCCAACTGGCTGGTGGCAAAGCTATCCGCTATCTATATCGAAGTATTTCAGGATATTCCCATCCTGCTGCAGCTCTTTTTCTGGTACGCCTTTTTTTATGAGATTCTGCCCTCTCCACGCCAGGCGCTTGCTCCCATTCCTGGGATTTTTCTGTGCAACCGAGGCTTGATCTTTGGTATCCCTTACTGGCATGAAGCCTATAAATTCGCTTTTCTGGCCTTCGTCGTCGGCATTGTCGTCGTTTTTTTTATGCGAAAATGGGCGAGCAAGCGTCAGGCGTCGACCGGACAGATATTTCCCGTGGTCAAGGTTTCCCTCGCCATCCTGGCAGGGTTGCCGCTTCTTGCCTGGTGGTTGACCGGAGCGCCAACAAAAATGAACGTACCGGAGCTTGCCGGCTTCAACTTCAAGGGCGGGATAACCGTCAGCCCGGAATTCACCGCCCTGCTCCTCGGCCTTGTTCTCTATACGGCAGCCTTTGTTGCCGAAGTTGTCCGGGCCGGGATTCAATCAGTCAGTAAAGGACAGACAGAGGCAGCTATATCAATAGGCTTAAAACCAAGCCAGGTCCTGAACTTGGTCATCCTGCCCCAGGCGCTGCGCGTTATCGTGCCGCCGCTGACCAGTCAGATGCTGAACCTGATCAAAAACAGTTCACTGGCGGTGGCCATCGGCTATCCCGATTTTGTTTCCGTGGCCGGAACGACGATAAACCAGACCGGCCAGGCCATCGAAGGCGTGGCGATGATAATGATTGTCTATCTAATCTTCAGCCTGTCCACATCCGCCTTCATGAACTGGTACAATAAAAAAATTGCCCTTGTGGAAAGATAGTCACGCCTATGGAAAAGAGTCTTCCCCAACATACGGCTGAAAATTTAAGGCCGCCATTGACGAATATCGGTATTATCGGCTGGATGAAAGCCAACCTGTTTAACGGTTGGTTCAATTCGGCTTTAACCTTGCTGGTTACTTATATGCTCTGGTTGCTGGTGCCGCCTCTGATCTCCTGGGCCTTTATCAACAGCAGCTGGCTGCCGTCCGGGGACCAGTGCCAAGCCGGTGGAGGCGCCTGCTGGTCGGTGGTAACCGCTAATATACGTTTTATTATTTTTGGCTTTTACCCCCACGAGCTGCAATGGCGCCCGCTGGTTGCAATGATTATCCTGATCGCCTTGCTCTTCTATAGTCAGAACCGCAGTCATTGGCGAAAATCACTGTTCTATGCCTGGACGCTTGGCCTCTTTGTCATGGGTGTGTTGCTGAGAGGCGGTGTTCTCGGCTTTAGAGGTGTCGAAAGCAACCTCTGGGGTGGCCTTCCCCTGACCTTGCTGCTGTCGGTCTTCGGTTTGACTGCAGCCTATCCGGTAGGAGTACTGCTGGCCCTTGGCCGCCAGTCCAAGCTGCCGATTATAAAATCGTTTAGTGTTGTCTATATTGAGCTTATCCGCGGTGTACCGCTGATCAGTCTGCTGTTCATGTCATCGGTGGTCTTTCCCCTTTTTCTACCGGAGGGGCTGGTCATCAACAAGATCCTGCGCGCGCAGATAGCAATCATCTTATTCACTGCTGCCTATATTGCCGAGGTGGTTCGCGGCGGTCTGCAGGGCGTAGGCAAAGGTCAGTATGAAGCGGCGGATTCACTCGGGCTGAACTACTTTCAGACCATGCGGTTAATTATCCTGCCCCAGGCATTGAAAATTGTCATTCCGCCTTCCGTCAGCATACTGATCTCAGCATTCAAAGACACATCATTGGTGGTCATCATCGCACTGTACGATCTTCTTAAAACAACCCAGACCACCCTTTCCGATCCGAAATGGATGGGGTATTCTGCCGAGGCATATATTTTTGTCGCTCTTATCTATTTTGTCTGCTGCTTTGCCATGTCCAACTACAGCAGGCGACTAGAAAGAGAACTTGATACCAGCCTGTAATGCTGCTGAGCAATCAATTTTGACCAGGAACCGTAAAGAGAATCGATGAACTTAAAACAAACCGAAAATACGAATGACGAAGCCCCGATCATCATCATTGAAAACATGCACAAATGGTACGGTGATTTTCATGTCTTAAAAGATATCAACCTGACGGTCAAAAAAGGCGAACGGATTGTTATCTGCGGTCCATCCGGATCTGGAAAATCGACCCTTATCCGCTGCATTAATCGCCTTGAAGAGCATCAGCGCGGAAAAATAATCGTCGATGGGATTGAGCTGACCAACGATCTGAAAAATATCGAGAAAATTCGCACCGAAGTCGGTATGGTCTTTCAGCACTTCAATCTGTTTCCCCACCTGACTATCATGGAAAACCTGACACTTGGCCCTATCTGGGTGAGAAGGACACCGAAGAGGGAAGCGGAAGAAACAGCCATGTATTACCTGGAAAAGGTGCGGATTGCCGAGCAGGCACAAAAATTCCCTGGCCAGCTGTCAGGCGGACAGCAGCAGCGGGTGGCCATTGCCCGGAGCCTGTGTATGAAGCCAAACGCCATGCTCTTTGACGAACCGACCTCCGCTCTTGACCCGGAGATGGTCAAGGAAGTCCTCGATGTCATGATCAGTCTCGCCAGAGACGGGATGACAATGATCGTTGTCAGCCACGAGATGGGTTTTGCCAAGAGCGTAGCCCACCGGGTTCTCTTTATGGACGGTGGGGAAATCCTCGAACAAAACAATCCGGAGGACTTTTTCAATAATCCGCAGCATGAGAGAACCCAGCTGTTTTTAAGCCAGATTCTGGATTGATGGCGTCGTCCATGACCACCTGCTTCCGCCGGCAATCATCATGATTAACTTTTCACTGCTGGCAGTGTTTATTCCAACCTGTTTTATGATATCCCTTACTCCCGGCATGTGCATGACCCTGTCCCTTACCCTGGGGATGTCCATCGGCGTTCGTCGAACGTTCTGGATGATGTGGGGCGAACTGGCGGGTGTGGCCCTGGTATCCATTGCGGCAGTGGCCGGGGTAGCAACGGTCATGCTGCACCACCCAACCCTGTTTATAACGTTGAAATATCTCGGTGGCGGGTACCTGCTCTTCCTCGGCATTCGACTTTTTCGGGCAAGCGGCAAACCGGCTCTCGCTGAAAACCTCAAATCGTCACGACGACTGGGCCCCAGAGCACTCGCCGGTCAGGGATTTTTGACCGCCGTGTCCAATCCCAAGGGGTGGGCTTTTATGATTTCGTTATTACCGCCCTTCATTGACCGGGCGTATCCGATGGTCCCGCAACTGTCCATCCTGCTGCTCATTCTTCTCCTGGTTGAATTGAGCTGCCTGATTATTTATGCCAGCGGGGGACGTCGCCTCGGAACCTTTCTCGATCAGCAAGGAGGAACCGAACTGCTCAATAAAATAGCGGGAATCCTGATGATCGGCATCAGTGGGTGGCTGGTAATAAGTTGACTTAAATGGCAAAAACGAACTTGAGACACAGCATCAGCACCCCGGCATACAAGACGGTCATACCAAGCCCTGCCCGCATGTAATCCATGGTTCGATATCCTCCGGGTCGCATAATCAACGCATTGACCTGATGTGTCGGCAGGATAAAAGTATTGGAGGCAGAAACAGCAACTACAAGGGCGGCAACCAGCGGATCGGATCCTATCGAAAAAGCCATATTCATGGCCAGAGGTATCATCAGTACAGTGGCCCCCACGTTGGAGGCGACCAGAGAAAAAAACGATGTCAAGAGTGAGATCACCAGCATCAACAGCAGAGGACTGGGAGTACCGATTGTCGCGAGCACTTTTTCCGCGATATATGCTGCAGTTCCTGTTATTTCAAAGGCCTTTCCGAGAGGGATAAGGCCGGAGAGCAGAAAAACCGTCCGCCAGTCAACCGCCTCATAGGCTCGATCTGCCGGTATAATGCGCGTGAGTATCATGCCCAGGGCACCGGTGAGCAGAGCGATAGAGAGTTTCACTTCAAACACCAAGGCCAGCGTTAAGGCCAAAATAAGAAAAAAAACAGCGCAACGTGTTCGCTCAGGTTTGAGCTCTTCCCCCCTTATGTCATCTATTAAGGCAATGTCCATCTGATCGGTCAGCAGGCGAAACTGCTTCCAGCGCCCCTGCATCAGGATCGTGTCCCCCTGCTGGAGTTCGGTAACATTGATTTCATCCATGATAATCTTATCACCGCGAACAATCGCCAGCGGATTTATTTGAAAAAGACGGCGAAACTGCAGTTCTTCCATGGTATGCTGACTGAGATTGGAGTGCGGAATGACAACGCCCTCAACTACCCCAGATTCATCGGGAAAATTTTCGTCGGCAAACACCTCATGTTCGGGTTTGACGAGCCAGCCCTGTTCATCGACCAGACGCTGAATATTCTTCTCGCTGCTCATCACCCACAAGGAGTCTCCCGCCTCGACCACCGAATCTTTGGTCGGCGCGAATTCTTTCTGATACCCATCATTTTTAGCAATACCAACCACAGTAATATGATAGCGGGGGCGAATCTGCAACTCACCCAAGGTCTGGCTGGGATAAAAAGCCGGGACGGCCAGCTCGTAACTCCGCCCGACCTCATCGCCGTAAATCTCCTGCAGCCGCCGGTCCATGCACCCTTCATCATCCAGGCAGCAGAGTCCGGCTGGAAGGATCTTTCTGCCGAACAGGGCAAAATAGACGACTGCCGCAAGAAGAAGCGCAACGCCTATGGGGGTTACGGTAAAAAGTCCGTATGGTTTGAACGGATGGCTGGCCATTGCTTCAGAATTATTCTGCCACCACCCCTGCATCAGGTCGTTGAGCATGATAAGCGGACTTGAACCGACCAGGGTCAGACAACCGCCGATGATCGCACAAAAGCCCATGGGCATCAGGATTCTGCCGGGGGAAAAATTGAGCTGCCGGCTGATCCGCATGGTGGCCGGCATAAAGAGGGCTGCGGCACCAATATTCTGCATAAAGCTGGAAATGAAAGCAACTGTCAGGGAGATAACTGCCATGATCCGGACTTCACTGCGACCGACAATTTTAATGATCTGACCGGCAATAGAGTTCATCACCCCGGTTTTGTTCAGGCCGGCTCCGATAATCATCACCGCAATTATGGACACTACTGCATTCGAGCTGAGGCCGGAAATCGCCTGCTCTGCTGACAACACACCGGTCAGAGGCAGCAAGACCATCATCAGCAGGCCGACGAGATCGACCCGCAAGAGATCTGTAACAAAAAGAAAAATTGCCAGTCCGAGTAAACAGAAAACAATTATCATGTCCTTGGTGATCACGGTCATTTCCATGCCATTTCTCCTGGGATAGCAAAGAAAGAAATGCCTGAAACCGATACAGGCACATAAATATAATTGATATCAATCATAACGTCGATCGCTGCAAACTACAAGGACGTTTTATTATTTAATTAATTTCTTACGCGTAGAGGGCGCCCGAACAACAGCGACCGGCAACATGCACATAGCGATACAAGAACTACTTCTTCTGCTTGCCGAGATACGCTTCCTGAATGCGTGGCGAATTGAGCAGTTCTTCGGACTGTCCAGAAAAGACAATCTTGCCAACCTCAAGAACATAACCGCGATCAGCCAGCTTTAAGGCAGCCCGGGCATTTTGCTCAACCAGCAGTACGGTCACCCCTTTGGCGGCAATTTTTTTAATCTGGGCAAATATCGCTTTCACCAGAATAGGGGCTATGCCCAGGCTCGGTTCGTCAAGCAGCAGCAATTCCGGCTGACTCATCAGCGCCCGGCCAATGGCCAGCATCTGCTGTTCTCCGCCGGACAGGGTACCTGCCAGCTGCGATTTACGTTCCTTCAGCCGCGGGAATAGATCGTACACCCAGGACAGGATCTCCTGGTCGACCTTACTCTTGGTGTAGGCACCGAGCAGGAGGTTTTCTTCTACCGAAAGAATGTTAAAAACCCGCCGCCCTTCGGGAGAATGGCTGATGCCCAGAGACACCACCTTATGGGCAGGCAGCCGGGTGAGTTCATGCCCTTTAAACATAATCGAACCGCTCTCAGCTTTGATCAGACGGCTGATTGCCCGCATAGTGGTAGTCTTTCCCGCGCCGTTTGAGCCGAGGATCGTGACAATTTCACCTTTTCGAACCTGCAGCGAGATCCCCTTAATGGCGGCAATACTGCCATAGGAAACCTCAAGGTCGGAAATTTTAAAGAGTATTTCTTCAGAAGTCATCGTCATCGCTCCCCAAATAGGCTTCTATCACTGCAGGATTTTCCTGAATTTCCGCCGGTGCCCCTTCAGCAATCTTGCTGCCAAAATTGATAACAGTGAGGTATTCCGTCACTTCCATAACCAGATCCATATCATGTTCTATCAGCAAAATGGTTATGCCTTTTTCCCGAATCCGGTAAATTGTTTCAATAAGTTTCAGGGTCTCATTATCATTGAGCCCGGCGGCGGGTTCATCAAGAATAAGCAGCTGTGGATTAACTGCCAGGGCTCTGGCCATCTCCACGCGACGCTGAATACCATATGCCAGAGAACCAACCGTATGCGCTGCGTATTTCTGCAGATCGAAAAATTGGAGCAGCTCGTATACCTCCTGCCAGTTTTCTCTTTCGTCCCGTCGGGATGCAGGGGTATGAATAATCCCATGCCACAATTTCTGACTGCTTTTGATGTGCCTGCCGCTCATGACATTTTCCGCCACACTCATCTGGCTGAATAACCGGATCGTCTGAAAAGTCCGGACAATGCCCAAACGGACAATTTTATGTGTCGGCAGTTGACTTATTTCTTTTCCCTGCCAGGTAATGGACCCTTCCTCACAGGGGTGAATACCGGTGATACAGTTGAATACCGTCGTCTTACCAGCGCCATTGGGCCCGATCAAGCCATAGATCTGCCCCTCCTCAACATGAAGGCTTAAGTCATCGACGGCGACAAGGCCGCCAAAGCGTTTCGTCACATGGGTCAAAATCAGATCGTTTGCTGCCATATCCCTCACCCTTTCTCAGTAAATATTTTCGGGATTCTGCCGAATTTGGCAGGCCATAGGCCACGAGGACGCAGAATCATGGTGAAGATCATGGCAAAACCGAAAATAAAATATCGCCAGGTGGAAAATTCGCGAAAGATCTCCGGCAGCACAAACATGACAAACACCCCAAGGAGAATACCAGGAACCGAGGAACCACCGACAATGACAATGCTGAAAAACAGCACTGACTGCAGGAAGTCAAAGGCCTCTGGACTTACCGCCGAATACTGGTTGGCATAGACAGTTCCGGCCATCCCGGCTATGCCGGCGCCAAGGGCAAAGGAATAAATTTTGTACACCCGGGTGTTGATCCCGACACTCCCGGCAGCGAGGTCATCCTCACGCAGATAATGCAGGGCGCGGCCGACTTTGCTCGATTCCAGATTCCGTAAGATAAAAAGCGTAAGAATAAGGGCTGCCAGCGCCACATAATAGGGAGTAAACTGCTGATATGCCGCAAGACCAGGTATGCCGAGCATCTCCAGACCGAAGATGCCATTAGGCCCGCCGGTTACGCCGCCAAGGTTGTTCTGCAGGGCCTGGACAAAGACAATATTGAAACCAATGGTCGTAACGAGAAGATAATCGCCGCGTAAATGGATGATCGGCCCGGCCAGCAGCACTCCGAAAATTGCCGGAATAATTATAGCCAGCGGCAGAGTGGCAAGCAGCGGCCAGCCAAACACGGCATTGCATATCGCCGTGGTATAGGCACCAAGTCCAAAAAAAAGTGCCTGTCCCATATTAAACATCCCAGCCTTCCCAAGGACAATATCCTGACTCAAGGCGACAATAGTAAATATCACAAAGGTCGTCGCCACAGCCAGCCAGCGCGAATCAAGCAAAGCGGGGAGCAGGGCCATGACGACAAAAAACAATGGGTATCCGAGTTGTTGTATTTTTTTCATCATACTTTTTCCGCTACCCTCTCGCCTAAGATTCCAGTCGGACGGACTATGAGAATGACAATAAGAAGAATGAAGGTAAAGGCGTCCGCCCAGGTGCTTGAAATATAGCCGGCAATAAAAGCGTTAAACAGACCGAGCAGAATACCACCAAGCATTGCTCCCGGGATGTTGCCAATACCACCTATAATTGCCGCAACAAAGGCATACAAACCATATTGCCAGCCCATATTGAAAGTGATGCCCCGGTAGTAGAGACCGATAAAGAGTCCGCCGACCGCACCAAGCGATGAACCGATCAAAAATATCGTGACGATAATGTTATTGACGTTTATACCCATCAATCGGGCAGCATCCTGATCAATGGCACTGGCCCGAATGGCTGTACCGATTTTGGTCTTTTCCACAAAAAGATAGAGCCCGACCATGAGAATCATGGAAAGAGCCATGATGAGTACCTGGATCAGACTGACGACCACCCCGCCTATATCCCAGATAATTGTTGGCAGAAGCTCTGGAAAGATGTGCATTTGCGGTCCCCAGAGCAGCATGATGCCATTCTGAATGACCATGCTCGCGCCAAGGGCGGAAACCACTGCAGATAAGCGCGGAGCACTCCGCAGGGGTCGGTAGGCAAGCCTCTCGATGGTAAAACCGAGCAGGGCGATGGTGATGATAGTCAGGATAAATACGCCGACGACGACCAGCACCGAGACTTTGCCGCCTAGGAGCTGGGTAAAGACAAACAGACCGACAAACGCCGACCCAGCGACAAGATCGCCATGGGCAAAGTTAATCAGTTTCATTACCCCGTAGACCATCGTGTAGCCAAGGGCGATCAGCGCAAACATGGAACCAATTGTGAGCCCGTTTACCAGCTGCTGTAAGAAAATATCCATAGGATCTTGTACTCAGCTTTAAGGGGATACGAGCAACGGAGCGAAGGTCCGTTGCTCGTTATATGGCTTGTTATTTATGGACTATTTTATAGCTTCCGTCTTGTTGAATTTCGTACGCCATATAGCCACTGCCAACGCGATTGCCATCAGGAGCAAACGAGATAGGCCCGGTTATCCCCGGGTAATCTTTGAGAGTGTGGAGATAATCCGCCGCTTTTTTGGTATCGAAACTTTTGTTTGTTTCCATGGCATGGATAAATGCGCGCATCCCATCCACATTCAAAATGGTCCAGATCGACGGGGGCATCATGTTATATTTAGCTTTATAAGCCTTCAGGAAATCCTTGGCGAGATCGTACGGCAGAATCTCGGGACTGGGGACATTGATAATGTAGGTACCTGCAGCGGCATTACCGGCCAGTTTAAGAAAGTCCACATTGTCGTTGGCGTCGCCGCCGATGAAATCTGCAGTGATGCCCAACCCTTTCTGCTGTGAACGGATAAGACCGCCGTCAGAATAGTACCCCGCGTAAAAAATAACATCAGGATTCTTCGACTTGATCTGGGTCAGGACAGGCGTAAAATTCTGCGAACCGGCTTTGACCTTTTCACGGGAAACGATATTGCCGCCAAGCCCTTTGACCGAATCGGCAACGGCGGTAGCCAGGCCGTCTGCATAGCTGGAAAAGTCAGAGAGGATAGCAATTCTCTGATATTTTTTTACTTTGACCATATAATCGGCGGCAAAGGTAGCTTCGGCACTATTCGGGAAGGAGTTCCTGAAAAATGTCCAGTAACCATGCTCGGTCAGCGTATCGCTGGTACCATCGCTGGTCTGCAATACCCCTGCCCTGAAATACGTAGTCTGGGCGGCTTCGGCACAAGTGGAGGTGTACGAACCGATAACCATGGAAACCCCCTTGTTGACCAGATCTTTGGCACAAATGGCGGCTTTCATCGCGGTGCCTTCGTCATCACAGGAGATAACTTCTATCTGTCGCCCCATGACGCCGCCTTTGGCGTTGATCTGCTCGGCCAGCAACCGGACCGACTGATCTATTCCCTGCCCTTCATTGGCATATGCGCCGGTTATGGGGGCCTGGACACCAACTTTGAGGGTCTCTGCGGCAAATACAGGAGTGACCAGAAAAACTGAGGCCACTAAGGACAGTACTAATGCTTTGGATTGCAACATTTTTTCCTCCAACTAAGTGTTATGGTTGGTCTACGGAAACAAGGAATGCAGGAATTGCCAAGGCCAGTTCTCTGTAGACTAAGTTATGGATTCTTCATTTGCATGGGTCACGATCAAGCCGAGCCAAATGAAACTCCCATTGAGCACTTCAATACCAGGAAAATGATGATGTTCAATTTTGCTGACAATTGCATACCATGAAAGTATACAATCTTCAACTATGTTTTTTATGTATTCCTGAAGCCTAATTCAGGGCACGACCCGCCCGATACCAGCAATTACTGTTGCGCGTTCCATCCTGAGCCGATACACTTTTGCCAACCTCAATACAATCGACTTAAGAACAACAATAATCATATACTCCTCAATTTCACGGTAGCCCATGACAGAAATAATTGATAAAAGCTATTTTCACGAACTGAACAATGCCAGCCCGGAAACCCTCTGCAGAAAAGGGAGATGTTGTTACAATAGCGATACGCACCAATACAATCTTGAAATATGGGGCGGTCAGTATGACATTGACCCGGCCAATCAAACGATCAGCCAGGCTCCAGGAGACAGTCCCCCTCTCCATGAATACTTTGATATTTTTGCGATGTACTATCTGCTCCGGGTGCAGGATTTTCCTGTGCAGGGACAATGGGTTTCCGAAAAAGATCTTCCCGGTGGGACCACCTTCTTCAGAGGCCCGCACCTCATACCAACCGATCTCATAAGCAACACATTCGGCAACGATCTGCAAAATTTCAAGAACCGGTGTATAGCGCTGGGTGGTACACCGATCGATATGGCCGATGCAGCCTACAGTTTTCACATTACGGCGGATATTCCGGTAGCAGTTCTCTTCTGGACAGGAGATGAGGATTTTCCTGCGGAGGCAAAAATTCTTTATGATCAATCAATAGCGGAACAACTCTCGCTGGATATCGTCTGGGCCCTTGCGGTTGGGGTGTGTGCTCGAATCAGCTCGTTTGCTTAGGGGAAAAGACTGATGACGGGGTATCGGCAAAACAGCTACTACGGCGGGGAAAATGAACCAGATAAACGATGCGGGAGATTATCTGGTTCCCATGCGCTCTCAGGTTAACAGGAGATCAATATCCACTGCCGACGATGAGGTTGCTCTTGGTTCTTTTGGCATAGGTATTTTTTTCCTTGCCCTTCCACTCGTATTTTACCCAGGTCCCTTCAGGGGTTGCCTGAACGACAGCCGCATAGGCTGGAGGTGCTTTTTCTTTCAAATTACTTCCGGCAAGTGTAGGGTGAACAAGCAGCATGCCGCCATCTTCCATGATGAATATGTAAGGTTCATACGCCTCGGCTTTGAAATCCATGGCACCCTTGCCACTATCAATTCCAGCAACAATAGCATCGACATTGTGAATGATGGCAGCTTTATCTGCAGCCCAGGCACCTGCCACAACAAAGAGTACTGCTAAGAAAGACAGAACTTGCGTTAACCGTTTCATTATTTCCTCCATTTTGAAAGTAACAGCTGACGATCCAATAAAATCAAGCCGATCGGTCGTTTGCACCGGGCTTTTGCTTATCGGACCTCATTTCAGAGAAGAACTTCCCTGAAATCCTCTGACTGACCCTATTCTGCAATTTTTGCTCAATGTCGTGCGCCTCACCTCCCTGTATGCAGTTAAAATATGTTACCGGTTCAAAAAACCGAGCCTCCTCGACAGGTTCCTGCAACAATTAATAAGAGCATTTTTCATGCCAATTTAACCCGTCACTCAATCGTCTTACCGGAGCCATGCCTCCGGTAAGACGAGGAAATCCCCTTCCAGCCTAAATACAATTTTTGCACACTGCCGTGCAAATTTGAGTACATCCCGCCACCCAAGGGGTATTTAAAGGAACACCTGGCTAGCAGGTGTTACCACGAATTCCGACTTCTTATTTCTCATTTACCGGGGGTGGTTACATTGTCCAATGCTGGACTCCTGGTTGAGAAACTCTGCAGAACACCATGCTTGATGTCCCGAAACGGCTCAACACCGGGATACGAGATCATTCCTGCTGAGACTGATCACGTATTTTTCGATAATACAGGGGAATCAAAATAAACCATTCCAACCGGTTGTCAAAACGTACCGCAACGCCATCATTCTCAATTCGCATTATACATCCGGCAACGTTTTCAATCTTCAAACGACTGTGCTCCCCCGCAAACACAATATCAATAGTACAATGCTGCCCGACAGTCAGGCGATCGCTCATTTCCATGAACAAGCCGGTTATACTGATATCACGCAACATCCCACTATATGTGTTACCGGTCTCCGGTACAGAACAAATGCCCTCTGAAACAAAGGGCATTCGCACCGAGACACGACGCTCATCAATTTTATCCATTTCAAACCTATCACAAAGAGATTGCTCGCTTTCACTTATCAATAAAGTACATCGTGGTGCCGAAGTGTTGTTATCAACAGAAATACACTGTGAAAGAAATTTTTGATTCCCCCTCGAATGCAGCCTACCAGAAAGAAATTTGACTGATATGGATGATAAACAAATGCAACGAGAAAATCGACCTTCAAATATCTTCAAGATACGCCGCTAACGAAAAGCACCTTCGTGCCATCCGGCACGTTCAATGGATTGTGTAAGATCAGGCAACGGCTACCTGTTGCCATAAACAGTGGTGTTATGTATAGTTCTTGACAATTCATTGCTGTTTTATTCAAATCTAAAAGAGCTGGCTGCCACAATCAGGTAAGGTGGCAAGCAAACAGATATGAAACGCTATACTAAAGGAGTTTCAATGCTCGATTCCAGAAAGATGCTCGTGACATGTCTCGTAATACTCACATTGCTCATGTCCTTACAGGCTGCTATGGCGGCATCGGTTGATCAGAATGCAGACGTAAAGATCAATAGCCCTGAGGCTATGGCTGTCGATCTCCTCGCCGCACGACCACTCGGCCTTGTGGCTATGTTAGGCGGCACCGTGGTTTTCGTGGTATCATGGCCTTTTTCAGCCCTCGGCGGGAATACTGAAGATGCCTGGAACACACTGGTGGTGACACCTGCGGAATATACCTTTCATCGACCACTCGGCGATTTTAATCAACAGCCCGCTGCCACAGGCAATTAATGCCTTACGGGGCAGCATATCTTGTCGACACCATTAGCTCTGCATAGAGAGATGGTGGATTTTTGCTGAAACGCCTGTTCCGGGCGATCTGAGAATCGTTTTTTCAAAAAACGCAATCCTTCCCGTATCCGCCACGGTAATCACGGCAGAAGAACGCGTCCCATAATCGACCCCGTCAATAAAGATGGAACCCAGCAGCCGCTCCCAGTCAAGTCCCACCTTTGTATCCGGAAGCTGGTCATCCGGTGGACAAAAATCATCTTCAAGCAAATCGAGCAGCTGGGCGGCATCGATATGATCGGTGGCAACCATATGCGGATGCAGCAGGTCTTTGCCTCGTTCCACTTTGGGCCAGGAGACGTCAAGCAGATTATTGCTAAGCCCGTAAAACCCCGGGCCAAGCCTCTGTATCCCAGTTGATCTATTGGAATAATAATAGAGCCCCTCCCTATCGCCCAGAACCAGGTTAAAGCCGTTATATCTTTCACTCTTTCCTGCAAGTCCCAGCAGATACTGCCCGGCATCCTCTGCCCCGGTAAGATAGTCCATCAGGATCTCACCGCGGGACGGCGCCTCAGGCTTATTGGCCTGTGGGTCACGATAATTCGTAATGGCCGCAAACTTCAACTGCGCGGTAATGCCCAACCAAGTACCTCCTCCCTGCATGTCCCGCCCGGCCAGGATCGTTTTTTCCTCATCTAAAAAAGCAAGAGGTGCTGTCGGGCGACCCAGGAACTCATCACGGTTTGCGGCAACTACCAGCCGATAGCCGGGCGTAGATCGATAGGAAAAAAACAGCAGACACATAGTTGCAACCGGCGCTATGATTTCTGGGGCCACTCCACCCCTTTTTCTTCCTCGACCAGATAGCAAAATCTGGTCCACTCAAACTCTTTTCCGGAAACAGGGCACCTGAGTGTTATCTTATTTTCACCGATGGCCGCGATCTCCCAATCCCCTTTCCTGCGTGAATCTTCAATACGGATTTTCTGGCCTATTTGAAATGGATACGACCTGAAGACGGTGACGTCATAATGCATATTATTCTCCTCATAGTTACGCTGTCCACAAATTTTCCTTACATCTGCCAACATACAGAAAAACAATAATAATTCTGCAAGGTGATTTCTATCCTCTCCATGAAACCGTATCACAGTTGCATATCCAAAGAAAAAGGGTACTTTATAAGAAGACCCTTTGAATGAACATTTGAAAACAAGCTTTAGCAACCACCAGCTGGTCTGCAACCTTTTGGGTGAGCCCCATGTCGATTTCTATAAAAACAGCCAGTGCCGCCGTTGCCATCATCAGGAGCCTTTTCCCCAGCGAGAGTTTTCTGGTCCTGAGAAGAGTTGTCCACCCGGAAGATCCGTGGTCCGGGCACTTTTCCTTTCCCGGCGGCAGAAAAGATGCTATTGACCGGGACCTTTTAGCCACCTGCCTGCGAGAAACCCGGGAAGAAACCGGTATTCTTCTGCATACAGACCAGCTTCAGCAACGTCTCCCTACAGAGACTGCCGGCCAGAGATTGCAGAACAATGTTCTGGTCGAACCTTTTCTGTTCACCATAGAAGACAGGCCGAATCTCACTCTCTGTCCGAAAGAAATACAGAGTGCCTGTTGGCTCCAGGTAGATAAATTTCAAAACCCTGCTCTGCACAGAAGCGTGGAAATGCTGCCTGGACGGATCTTCCCCGCCTACCCGCTCGAGGATTACTATCTTTGGGGCTTTACGTACCGGCTGCTGCTCAACATTCTGCAGATGGACAAGGGCCTCAGATAGTTTACCATTGACATCCAGTCACGTACTGCGATATGAAAATCTGTGCCTACAGTATGCATCATAGCTGCCCACAATCAACAAGTCTGACCTGGAGATACTATTATGCCTGAATATAAAAACGTTCTCGGTACCCCTTTAGAAATATGCAGTATCGACCCTATGACCGGTTTTACCCGCGACGGAAGCTGTAAGGTCACGGCTGATGACTACGGCGTCCACGGCGTCTGCGTCCAGGTGACACAAGAGTTTCTCGAATTCTCCAAGCGCCATGGCAACGACCTCTCCACCCCCATGCCGATGGCCGGATTTGCTGGGCTGCAGCCGGGAGACCGTTGGTGCCTCTGTGCATCCCGATGGAAGGAAGCTCTCGATCATGGTGCAGCGCCGCTGGTCAACCTGGCGGCAACCCATGAAATTACACTGAATTTTGTCTCTTTAGTTGACCTTCTTTCCCATTCACTGGAAAATGGCCATAGCTGAGACAGCGGGCGTCAGGACAGCCACTGACCGGAGAATCAAATATGACAGAAGAACTGTTCAACCAGCCGTCACCGCAGCAGAAGTCGAGTTTTTCGGTAATGCAGGTCCTGGGGATGGTGTTTATTTCAACGTGCATCGCCGTTGTTACCACCCTCCTGGTAATTAAAGTGTATCTCTTCCCATCTGCCTTCTCACCTGTTGAACTGTCTCCCAGGGAGGCACAACAGCTGGCGGCAAAAATCGAGAAACTGGAAGGGTTCAATGACGCATCGGCACCGCAGAAAAATGAACATGGCAAAGACGGCGCCCTTATTCCGGAGAAGTACAGTGAAGATGGGGCGACCCGGGATATAAATTTCACCGAACGTGAACTCAACGCCCTACTTGCAAAAAACACCGACCTTGCCAAAAAACTGGCCATCGACCTTGCTGATAACATGGTCAGCCTCAAACTGCTCGTTCCCCTTGATCCCGACCTTCCGGTGCTTGGCGGCAAGACCTTGAAAATCAAAGCCGGAGCCGAGCTTGCCTACCGGGATGGAAGGCCGGTGCTGAAATTGAGGGGCATCAGCCTGATGGGGATTCCCATGCCTAATGCCTGGCTGGGCGGCATGAAAAACATCGACCTCATCAAAGAATATGGCACCCAGGAGGGATTCTGGAAAACCTTTGCCGATGGGGTCGACTCTATTAATGTGGTGGAAGGTCGCCTGAAAGTCCGATTGAAAGAATAGCGACCGGCTGACACTCCCCACGGCCCTCAGTTGGCTGGTGGCTGAATGCCTGTTTCAATGACCGGCGGCGTCTGGTTCCTGATCGTTCCTCGCAGGTTTTCAGTTTGTTCAGGTGCAGTAACCGATCGGTCCAGGCCGTTATCCTGAGAGGCAGGCGCTATGCCTTGATCCGCCGAGTACACCAGGTTGGGATCGATCGCGTTCATTTCCTGCTCTACCCGGGCAATATTGCTCTGTACTTTTGCGGCAATTTCCACATTGGGATATTTGACCAGAATATTTTTCAATAATTTACGGCTTTCCACCAGAAGCTTTTTTTTGCTCTCCAGATCAGTGGTTCTGGTAAATCGAATAAAGTAATCAGCGGCTTTTTTTCGATCAGCCTTTGCCGCCTCCAGCGACAGCTCGTCAATTTTAGCCCTGGCTTTATCGGCATACTCGGTATTGAGAAGAGTATTGAAAACAACGAGGGCCTCCTCGTATCTTCCTCCGTTCGCCAGCAGCATCCCATTGTTCCACTGGTTCTGAAGGTCCTGAATCTTGGCCATCTTGCCGGCTTCGTTGGCAACGGCCTCCGCTGTTTGGAGTTCTTCGATTTTTGCTTTAACAACCAGCTGCTTTTCAGGACTGATCATGTCGAGGGGGATATTCTCGAGCATCCTCAGAGCTTTGTTGATATCCTTTTCTTGACCGACTTTATCCACCTCGGCCATAACGCCGTTAAACCATCTGTCGGCGGCAGTCCTGACCGAATCCTTGATAAATTCTACATTGGTTGAGACAGGGGAATAGGGATAGTCGGTCTGAAATTTGTCGGCACGAGTGAGCATTTTATACCCGTCCCGTTCCGGGAGGTATCCCAGATAATCTTTCAATAAGGCAGCAAAATCAGTCAACTCCGGGCTGCCGCCGTCCTTGAATCGAGCGAGTATCGCCAGCTGAAGTTTGGCCCACTCTTCAACTTGACCAATTTTTTCGTAGTCTGCGGAAATCTTCTGGTACTGCGTGGCCGCTGATGGGTAATTTCCTGAAGCTGTATAAAGATCTGCCAGAACCTTGCGCAAAGAAACGATATCGGTCGCCTGTTCAGTGGAGTCGGCCATCTGATCGACCACTTTCTGATATATCTCCGCAGCTTTCTCCTCCTGATGGAGATACATCAGAGCCTGCGCATAGAGCAGTTTGGTGCGAAGATGCGCCTGATCGGCCTGCGCGCCGGGAATTTTCGACCAGACCTGAATGACCTGCTGATATTCCCTGTTTCCGGCATATTTATCGATCATCGTTTCAAACTGCGTCAGATCCGCCCCTTCTGCCGGTGGGGCCCAGGCAACATCTTTGTTCTCCGATTCAGCCAGTAACCGACCACAGACACCTTCCACGAATGCGATATCGTTTTTCTGGAGCTGGAAGAACTCATCAGTGCTGATTTTGTCAGAAGAATCACCTCCCTGAACCTGAAGCAGCTTTGTGCGCAATTCACTATAACCGTTTAAAACATCCTGAAGCTGAGCAAAACAGCTCACCATCTCCCTTGCCTCCTTATCGCTCAGCTTCGTAATGACCGACTGATTATCGAGTTCCTTCCAACGATCCATTTTTCGCCCATATTCATAAATTCTATCGCTCACAAAGCTGGCGGAAGGCACAGTCGCCTCCAGGTCCTGCTCGACTATCTTCTGTTGATCCGGCAGATCAGTAGTAATTGACGGCCCGAGGTTTTCAGAACTTCCGCTCTCCTGTCCGGGAACGGATGCAGGTTGACCTGCGGGTGTTGACGGACCGGAAGACACACTCGATCTTTCAGGTAAAGCACAGCCATTAAGCAGAACAGCACAAAAAACGATACACGCACTCCACAGTAGTTTCTTCATGTTATTTCGATCAAGTTAACGTTGATATTTAAATTTTTTCATACCGGCACATACCTCGCCGATTTAATGAATTATGGAAAATAATTGAGCACAGCAATCAGCGGGACTTTTTCTGGGTCACTGACCGGCCTCAGCAGTATTTTTCCAGAACGGCTGAAAATTTCTTTCCATAACAAATCGCCCTGTCTCGGTGGTACTGCCGAAAGTCTGGATGGAAGGCCGCTGGCGCGACATATCTTTTACCTGCACGACCGGTTCAATGACCCTACCGCCATTATCCACAGCCACCCCGACATTTATCTGACCGAGATTGTCTCTTTGTATCCCGAGACCATTAAACGATACATCCACGGTATCCAGTCTCGATGCATAATGCTGCTCTTGCATCAGGTCATTGACGATCTGGCTCCAGGTGGGAAGAGCACCGGCTGCGCCGCTTATCCGACTTGAATTTCGACGCATGGATTCATTATTGTCAAAACCGACATAAACGCCAACAGCATACCCATCCCGAAGATTCATTGCCACCCCGTTTTCGTTAATTCCGGGTAAATAGCCAAAAAACGATGCATTGGTATAATCATTGGCGGTACCGGTCTTGCCGAGCAAAGGAACCGGAAGATTCATTTTGGCAATTTTGGCACCGGTCCCCTCGTCATCGTCGCGTAACCGGACGTTCTTTGTTGCATCTCTTCCCGTACCAAACTTGACGACATTTTCGAGAATACTGCCAACAGCCAGGCTGGTTTTTGGATCAACCACCTGTTTTCTGGATGGTTTTGGCTGATAAAGTATTTCCCCATCGGCGGATTCAATACGATCGAGAATCGCCATTGAGTCATTGCTGCCCTCCCCCTCCTGCTCGATTTTATTACTGTCGCCGAACGTGGTGACATGCCCGGTAACCAGTCCTTCATACATTCTTGTCGCTTCCAGCAGAGTTATGACATTGGAGCCAAGCGGAAAAGAAAGGACGGGGGCAAGATTACTTTGAATTCCAAGCTGCTCTGACAATCGAATGAGGTAATACAGCCCAACCGTTATGCGAAAATCCTCAACCTGGGAAAGCACTTCAATACTGTACGGCAATTCATCGCTGAGCTTTTCATATTCTTGATCCAGCTGCTCTGCCACCTTGTCAAAGGCACCGACAGTCAGCACCCCGTCCAGTTTAATGTTTTCCCAGAAACGATAATTTTCCGCATAGTTCAGCCAGGTGAGATGATTGCGCAGTTCGGAGTGGTCCACCCGCTGCAGATTTCCCTTTTCCCCCTGCAGCCGCAAGAAAGAATATTCCCCGGATTGCCTGTCCAGATAGAGTGCAGCACCGCCGGTAGAGTCGAAAAAATCGGTGGCATCGACTCCCGCAACCGGCTCGATCAGTGACCTGTAGGTTTTTAATTCCTTTCTGAGAGGTTCCAGTGACAGATAATAATTCGACAACAGAGATTTGCGTAACCAGAGTTCATTGACCTCAGAGCCGGTAAGTTTCGATCCTGACAGCTTTCTTGCTCTGTCAATATCCCGCGAATAATCCGGATAGTTGAGTCCATATGGTAATTGTTTTAAGATCTCATACTCATTCATCTTTCCATCAAAGATAAAATCAGTCTCCAAATTTTCAACTGCCAGGCGGTACGCTGAAGCCCGCAAGACATCACGCGTCACCTGGATACCGTATTTGTCACGAATCCTTGCCCGGTAGCTTCGATACGATTCTTCCTCTCCCTCTGCCGTTTTGGGCCCCAGGCCGACCCTGTCGGCAACCTCGGCCAACTGACTGGTCGTGAGTTTGTCGCACAGATGGGACAACAGCCACACGGACGCAACGTTTTCGGAGAGGACTCCCGCCCAACTCATCGAAACCCAGTCATAGGGACTATTATGGTCAGGGCGTGGGAAATAGGCCTGATTGTTATAGACAAAAACACTTCGACTGTTTTTCAGACTGTCGGCGCTGTTCCAGCCCAGCTGCAACGCGGCCGTGTAAACCAGCGGTTTGAGGGCAGACCCCATTTGCCTTTTGGCCTGGACGGCCCGATTGAAAAAGCGATTCTCGGTCCCGCCGGCCATGGCCTTGATGGTACCATTTTTGAGTACCAGAGCCCCGCCCTGTACCATTGGGTATTTTTGCAAATCAAGCAGTACAGATTCGTTCTCCACAACTTCTCGTACACTCACCCACACCCTGTCCCCGACCTGCAGCTGGTTGACAAGTTTTGCCTGATCCCCTTTCCCACTCTTACTCCAGCGACTTTCCTGCCATCGCAGCCTTGCCGTGGTGAGTCCGGCTAGACCTTTTGCATCAACCACACCCTGGCCCAGTTGTTTATCGAGCGTGACGAGAACACGGATGCTTTCGCCATTGCCTTCAATTTTTTCGATTCGACCAAAAAGAAATGCACCATTGCGCACCACGGAATCCCCGGTGTAATCAAGCTTGGCCAGTTCTGCCTGCACTTCCTGCCGTTCATAGCCCCTGAGGCGAACATCCAATCGAGAGAGTTCATCACGCAACGCAGCAAGCGTGCTTTCCTGCAGATCTCGATCAATAGTGGTGATCACGCGAAGCCCGGAGCTCGAAATATTGGTCACATCATGCACCTCAAGACCTTCGAGGACTTCCGTTGAAGAAACCGCATCTCTTACCAGTTCCATTGCATAATCGAGGTCATAGCCGACTTTACCGTTTTTAAAATCAATTATTTTATCTATGGAATCATTATAGGCAGCAGCATCGATCATGCCTAAATCGCGCATTTTATCGAGAACATATCTGGTCCGTGCCTGGGCACGCACTCGGGCAAGCTGGGCGGCCAGCTCATTTTTTTTGATAAAAGGATTATAATAATTCGGCTGCTTGACACTCCCGGCAATAAAAGCACATTCGATCAGCGACAATTCATTCGGCGTTTTATCAAAATAATATCTGGCGGCAATACCAAGCCCATGCCCGTTGCCGCTCACATAAAATTGGTTGGCGTAGAATTCGAAAATCGTTTCCTTTGGATAATAGTATTCCAGCCGCAGCGCAAAGAGCAGTTCTTTAATCTTTGCTTCAACCGACCTGTCTGTTCTTTTAAAAAGATTCTTGGCAGTCTGCTGCGTCAGGGTACTGCCACCCTGAACCACTCTCCCAGCCTGGATATTTTTTATGATTGCCCGCCCTATGCCGATAATATCAAAGCCCATGTGGGTGAAAAACCGATTGTCCTCGGATGCCACCATGGCGTTGACAAAATTCTTGGGAATCTCACTGTAAGACACATACTGACGGTGGGCTGTATCAAAAAAAACCCCCAGTTTGGTCGTACCGTCACTGTAAAACACAGGACTTTCTTTGCCAAGAATCGCATGGATGTTTTCGATCTTTATTTCATCACCTGGTTCAAGAACAACCAACTGATAGATTTTTGCGGCCAAGGCAGCTATTCCGATCACACAAATAGCTGTTACGAAAAGAAATAACTTTTTCAACGCGATACCAAAAATATATTTAATGCACAAGACACCTGACAGAGAATAACTTGCTATCCCGGTGCTGAACAAGGTATAAACCTTGCATTTAATGAGTAATTCTGTTTTAAATGCAAAATCTTACTATAATCGGACAGGTAAGAATGTACATGGTTAGCCAATATATCTCAACAGGCTAATTAGGAAATCTCCTGTCTTTTTCATAACCTCTCCTGATACGGACGACTATCATATCGACTAATGACCTCACTATCTAAAACTCTCGTTACCTGTTTCACGCTGGCGATTTTTGCGTCTCTTCTGTCAAGTTGTGCAAATAACACGAATTTTGGTATCAATCCTGATACTTATTCCACGCAGAAAGCCGAAAATTCCTCTTCCGAAACAGACGACGTGCAGCTCGAGAATGTAGAATCCAAGTCCTGTCACGATGAAGAACTGGTCGCCCTCAGCCGCACAGGAGCATGGGACGAAAAAATGTCCTGGGACAAAAGCACCTTAACCGCCGGCTCGCGGTACAAGTTTCCTGTGGTGTTTAATAAAAAAGTCGATATGTATCTCAATCTGTTTCAGACTACTCAGCGAGATACATTTAGTCGATGGCTGGCCAAATCGGCCATGTATCGACCTCTGATCGAAAAAGAGCTGGCCGCGGCCGGACTGCCAAAAGATCTGCTGTATCTGGCGATGATTGAAAGCGGCTACAATCAGCTGGCCTGCTCCAGCGCCAACGCGGTTGGACTCTGGCAATTCATGCAGGCCACCGGGGAAGAGTACGACCTGCAGGTAGACAAATATGTCGACGAACGGCGCGACCCTGTCAAATCAACCAAGGCCGCTGTTACATATCTCTCCGATCTGTATCAGGAATTCAATGACTGGCATCTCGCAGTAGCCGCCTATAATGGTGGACCTGGCACCATTCGCAATGGTCTTAAACTGCACAATGTGGATAATTTCTGGGATCTTGCCAGCAAAGACTATCTGGCTCTTGAGACCAAACGATATGTGCCGAAACTCATTGCCGCCCTGCTGATCGCCAAAGACCCGGCAAAATACGGCTTTACAGATATAGCCTACGCCGCGCCGGTGCACTATGATACTATTAGCGTCGGACCGGGCATGAGCCTTGAGGCCATTGCCCTGATCAGCAACAGCACAACCCAACAGATACGATCGTTGAACCAGGAACTGCGGCTTGGTAAAACACCGCTCAATACCGCGCAGTACGAAGTGAAAATTCCCGAGGCGACTGCAGATCTGGCGGCCAGAAATTTGTCTCGGCTGCAAAGAGTCGTCAACGTTGACTACAAAACCTACAAAGTGGCCAAAGGGGATACTCTTTCAAAAATCAGTAATAAATATAACGTCAGCAAAACAACCCTTCTTCAGGTAAACAATTTACGCAGCAAGAAACTGGCCTATGGCCGAAGCTTACGAATTCCGTACAACACCATTAGCTACCAGCTTCTCCCCGAGGGAGCCTCCGGGGCTAAAACTGCATATAAAAATGGTCTGGTCCTGCACCGGATAAAAAAGGGTGAAACCCTTTCCGGTATAGCCGATCTCTACCATGTTCCACCGCAAGTGATTGTTTCCTGGAATAAACTTAAAAGTTCCCACGCCATCCGGGCAGGCCAGCAGTTGTCCCTGTACGTCAATCGTCCAGGAACAAAACAGCTGAAGTCGGTTGTAACTGTTGCATCCAATAAAACCATCAAATCGATTAGCCCCAGACTGCACAAGACCTTACTGTCACAACCTGTACCCGAGTCACCGTTTGCGCAATATAGCGTGCAGGACGGCGATTCGCTCTGGACCATCTCGAGAAAATTCAGTGCATCAACTGCAGAAATCAAAAAATGGAATAATTTGACCTCCGATTTGATTCAGCCGGGTTCCATACTCAAACTGAAAAAAGTGTAGCCGCAGACACGCAACATGAATTATGCATGACAAAAGGAATGTTAATGCCTACCTTGAGTCATGCTGCAGGCAACCGCCTCGATGTATCTAATACCGCTGAAAGGCCCTACTCCGTACCCAACCGGTGTACCTCTCCCGAAATAACGAAAAATACTCATGTCAACAATCGATGCACCTTACCCAGCTCACCAAGACTATGGCAATGATGTTCATGTGGTCGAATACGGTGAGCAAACAATCATTGTAGTAGGAACGGCTCATATATCCCAGGAATCGGTAAACCTGGTAAAGAGGGTCATTGAACAGGAACGGCCTGACTGTGTCTGCCTGGAACTCGATGACAAAAGATATCAAGCTCTTACGCAAAAACAGCAGTGGGATGCTCTCGACCTGAAAACAATTATTAAAAACAAGCAGCTTTCAACCTTGCTCATTAGTCTGCTTATGGCTTCCTACCAGAAACGACTGGGGGGAAAGCTCGGCGTGATACCGGGGGCGGAACTGCTGATGGCTGCCCAGACGGCAAAAGAATTGGATATCCCTGTTTCTCTGTGTGATCGTGACGTGCGTATCACTCTGCGACGGGCGTGGAAATCCACCTCTTTCCTCAAGAAGGGGTATTTAGTCGCCTCGCTGCTGGCCAGCCTTTTTGATAAAAGTGAAATATCGGCGGAAAAACTTGAGGAACTCAAGCAAAAGGATGTACTTACCGAGTTGATGGATGAAATGGGTGACACCCTGCCCGATCTCAAACGGGTGTTGATCGACGAGCGGGATCTCTATCTTGTTGAAAAAATTAAATCCTCTCCCGGTAAAAGAATAGTTGCCGTCGTCGGTGCCGGCCATGTTGCCGGTATGCTCGATAAATTCGCCATCGACAACACGCATAAAATAGCGGAGGTCACCCGTATCCCTCCGGTATCAAAAGGATACAAAATTGCCGGCTGGACCATTCCTTTGCTGATAATCGGGTCTATCGGGGTGATCGGATCCCAGAAAGGTGTCTCTGAAGCAGGCCACAACATTCTGTTCTGGATCCTTGCAAACGGAATTCCATCGGCTATCGGCGCGCTGCTGGCCCTCGCTCATCCTTTGACGACACTGAGCGCCTTTGCCGCAGCCCCCCTGACCAGTCTGACTCCGGTCATCGGTGCAGGCTATGTTACCGCTTTTATCCAGGTGCTCACCTGCCCGCCGGTTGTTAAAGAGTTTGAGTCCGCCGGTGAAGATATCGGCTCCTTTGCCGGATGGTGGAAAAATCGTCTTCTCAGAATCTTTCTTGTTTTCCTTTTTACCGGCCTGGGTTCCGCCATTGGAACCTGGGTTGGCGGTTACGAAATATTTAAAAATCTGGTCAGCTGATTACACCACAGATGAGAGTATTTAAAACATATATCAGAAGACAGGCACTACACGTTGCAGTTAACGATCACGGAGCAGAAAGCCGTAGGTGAGGATTGCTCACGCCGTTGGCTCGCTTTTATCACACCCTCTATTATTATTTACAGGAAAAAGGTACCCTTTCAATGTCAGAAAAGAAGACGCAAGCAGCACCAACATTAACCACCAGACAAAAACAGTTCCTTAAGGGGCTTGCCCATCCACTCAATCCGCTGGTACAGATCGGCAAAGACGAGTTAAGTCTGGGCGTTATAGAAACTATAAAAACAGAACTGACCCGTCACGAGCTTATCAAGGTAAAGATCGGCAGTAATTGCGGTCTTGATAAAAACGAGACATCTGTCACCCTCTCCGAACTGACGGCAAGTGCTCTGGTGCAATTAATCGGCAAGACAATAGTGCTCTATAAACCAAATCCGAAAAGAGCCAAAGACAAGAGAATTCTTCTGCCCAAGGCAAGCGTAACCATGTGAATGGCTAGTGTCTACGATGCCATCATAGCTCCACCAGGGGGGTGGCCATATCCTGGCCCGCGATAACCAGCGAGGTTTCTCCCCATTGCTCAACTGCCTGAAGGGCCGCCGCACGAGCCAATTCAGGGGTGTTATTGATGGCACTGAGATGTGCCAGAACTGCGGTACGGAGATGCTCGCCGATGAGTCCGGCCAGGAATTCGGCGGCATCCTCATTTGACAGATGCCCCCGACTGGAACGGACCCGCTGCTGGAGCGGTAAAGGGTAGGGTCCATTTTTCAACATCTGCAGATTGTGATTGAACTCGAGAATGAGTCCATTGCATTGGGCCAGGCGTTGGCCTATCAGGTGTGAGATCTTCCCGGTATCGGTTAGGTAGCCGAGACTGCTCTTGCCATCACTGATTACATAACCGACCGGGTCGGCGGTATCGTGGGAGATGCGAAACGATCGAACCTGCAGGTCGCCGATTTGCAGAATATCACCGGTCTCAAACTCCTTATGCACGGCAAGTCGCCCTATCTTTTTTTCTCCGGCCGCAAAGGTCCCGCCATTAATGTAGGTAGGAATTTTACATCGCCGTGAAAGAACACCGACGCCGCAGATATGGTCGTTATGCTCATGGGTAATGCACAGTGCATGCACCCTGGCCAGATCACGGCCAATCGACTGCAAGCGCGCCTCAATTTCTTTACCGGAAAACCCGGCATCTATTAAAATACCGGTCCGGCCACTTTCAATATAAACGGAATTGCCTCGACTTCCACTGCCCAGAACTGAAAAACGCATCCCTGTCAACTCCCGGTATGACCAAAGCCGCCGGCATCCCGGTCGGTCTTGTCGAGAACTTTCACTTCGCGAAGCACAGCCCGGACAACAGGGGCCAGGACAAGCTGGGCAATACGAGCACCTCTGTGTATGGTGTAGGGATCCTTGCCAAGGTTTACGAGGGCAATCTTGACCTCACCCCGATAGTCGGCATCTATTGTACCCGGACTGTTGAGGATAGTTATACCATGTTGCACGGCCAGTCCGCTGCGGGGGCGCACCTGTAGTTCGTATCCCTCGGGCAGCGCAACCCCGAAGCCCGTTGGAATCAAGACCCGTTCCCCGGGCTGCAGCACGATATTCTCTTGAACCCCGGCTTCGACATCCATGCCCGCCGCACCGATGGTCTCGTAGTGCGGAAGATGCAGATCCCGTTCGTTGGCCGGGATCAGCCAGCACAATTTCACTTCTATTCCATCCATATTTGCTACCGTCTTGTCCTTGACCCACGGTCGATTCATTAATAAAAAAGCCGACATTCTTTGCAGAACGCCGGCTCATTATCAACACCTTACACCGCTGATAGTCTTATTCTTCCATCAGGGCCTTACGGCTCAGGCGGATCCTGCCGCGGTTATCAACGTCGAGAACCTTGACTTCAATCACATCGCCTTCTTTTACCACGTCGGTAACCTTCGCCACCCGCTTGGTATCCAGTTCGGAGATATGCACCAGTCCATCAGTGCCAGGAAGAATCTCGACAAACGCACCAAAATCCTTAATGGTTTTAACAACCCCTTTATATACGGCACCAACTTCAGCTTCGGCGGTAATTGCCTTTACCCTGGCAACAAGGGCGTCGGCGAGTTCCCCGCTCAATGCGAACATTTTTATAAGTCCGGAATCATCAACTTCAATCTTGGCATCAAATTCAGCGGAAAGTTCCTTGATGATCTTGCCACCAGGACCAATGATATCGCGAATCTTATCCGGATTGATTTTGTGAACCATATACTTAGGCGCGTGTTCCGCAACATTGTCACGTGATTTGGAGATTCCTTTCTCCATTTCAGCAAGAATATGGACCCGTCCTTCTTTCGCCTGGTCAAGGGCTTTCCCCATGATAGCCCGATCGACACCATCGATTTTAATGTCCATCTGCAGCGAGGTGATCCCGTCGCAGGTACCGACAACCTTGAAATCCATATCGCCGAGATGATCTTCGTCACCGAGGATATCTGAGAGGACGACAACTTTATCCCCTTCTTTGATCAATCCCATGGCAATACCGGATACCGGCCGTTTCAAAGGCACACCGGCATCCATCATCGCCATACTGCCACCACATACCGTGGCCATGGAGGAGGAGCCGTTGGATTCAAGAATTTCTGAAACCACCCTGATCGAATAAGGAAAGTCTTCTTCCGCCGGGAGTACCGCTTCAAGTCCACGGGTCGCCAGATTGCCATGACCTATGTCACGACGGGATGGACCTCGTAAAAATCGTGCTTCCCCTACGCAGTAAGGAGGGAAATTATAATGCAGCATGAACCGATTGGTCTGTTCGCCCTGCAGGGTCTCAACTCGCTGCTTATCACGCTCGCTGCCGAGGGTGGTAGTCACCAGCGCCTGGGTCTCGCCACGGGTAAACAATGCTGATCCGTGGGTACGCGGCAGATACTCTGTTTCGCAGCTGATCGAGCGAACTTCATTAAATTTTCGTCCACCGATCCGAATCTCACTGTTGACTATCTTCTCGCGCATAAAAGATTTTTTATAGGCAGACAGCAAATCTTTAACCTTACCGCTCATCTCCCCATCAGGATCAATCGCAGCGAGAACCTCTTCCTTGAGAACGTCATAAACATTGCCCCGTTCAAGTTTATCGGAGGTATTGAAAACCTTCTCCATTCCTGCGGCGGCAACTTCGCGAATCTTTGCCAACAATTCTTCGTCAACCTGCGGTGTCTCAACGTGCTGTTTCGGTTTGCCGGACGATTTCTGCAGCTCGTCCTGCAAATCGATTAACGGCTGCAGGTGCTCAAAGGCGTAAAAAATACCGGAAAGGACTTCATCTTCACTCAATTCATCAACCTTTCCTTCAACCATGACTACCGCTTTTCTGGTACAAGCAACAATGATGTCCATTGAAGATTTGGCCAGTTCAGCAATTGTCGGATTAAGGATATACTCCCCGTCGACCAAGCCGATCCTGCCTCCGGCAACTGGACCGGCAAAAGGAACATTGGAAATGGTCAGGGCACAGGAAGCACCGGTGAGCGCGAGAACATCAGGCAGAACGTCGTGGTCTGCGGAAAGAACGGTTGCAATAACCTGCGTTTCTGCGGAATATCCCTTCGGGAAAAGGGGTCGAAGCGGTCGATCAATAATTCTGCAGGTAAGCACTTCATTATCGCTTGGCCTGCCGATTTCGCGTCGGAAGTAGTTTCCAGGTATTCTGCCAACCGAGGCAAGTTTTTCCTGATATTCAATGGTGAGTGGCAAAAAGTCGGCATCCGGTTTACTCAAACCTGCGCCGACGACAGTGACCAGCACAATGGTGTCCCCTGAACGTATGACGACAGAGCCTGATGCCTGTTTGGCAATTTTTCCTGTTTCGATGGATATTTTTTTTCCACCAATTTCAGTTTCAACTTTATTAAACATGTTTTCTCCAGATGTGTAGCATCAGGGAAAGGCGCAGCGCCAATTTATCCGACTGGATTATCCACCAGCCCCGTATGCTTTTTTTCTCGGTTTTCCTTAAACAACAAAAACCCCAAACAATCCTTAAACTGGGGGACTGTTTGAGGTAAAAAATGGCACTATGCCCAGTTCAACAAGTGAACCGTCCGGCAACAAAATCTATTTACGAAGACCAAGTTCCTGCAGCATCGTTCGATATTTGTTGACGTCTTTCTTCTTCAGATAATCAAGCAGACTGCGTCGCTGTCCGACAAGTTTAAGGAGTCCCTGTCTTGAATGATGATCTTTTTTGTGCACCTTAAAGTGCTCGGTGAGGTACTGAATTCGATCAGTAAGAAGGGCAATCTGCACCTCTGATGAACCGGTGTCGGTCGGATGAATCTTGAACTTCTCAATTATTTCATTTTTACTGACTGCTGACTGTGCCACGACACTCCTCCTGAAACTTTATAAAAAACCTTTTAGTTTACATTCATTAGATACATATTACAACAATTGGTCTGCGCAATCGGTGGCGAACCTGCAGACCTGCTAGATACTTTATTAGTGACTTAGAAATAATTTTCCTGTGTTTTTTACAAGACGATTATTTCGTGTAGGAACTTATCCCGCAAGGCTATTTGGCGGAGTGAGCACCTTAGAAATTCTTACCTGCTCTGCAAGGATAGAATTTCATGTCGAAGGGAGAACTGTACCGACTATTATATAGTCATTTTGTTAAAAAACAACCTCGCACAGGAACTTCCATCGCCCAAAGAGACATGATCGTTTCCCCCCATTTACTTCCTGTCGCGCGGAATCTCTGTTTACGGTAAAGGATCTTCCCCTGAACGCCGCATACTAGCTAACAAAAGACATTATTGCAACAGATTACATACCTGTTCGACCGTTATCATTTTCTTAAGACATGCATTCAATGCATCATCGCCGCTTAAATCATCCCAGGTCAAACTCTCATCCACTGAAAAACAGCCACTCCGTGTCCTTCGCAGCTGCACCAGATGGGCACCACAGCCGAGAGACCGGCCGATATCAGCCGCCAGGGTCCGGATATACGTACCTTTACTGCACGCGACCCTGATACAGAGTTCTGCTTCTTCTCCGTTGAGAGTTCGGTTTTCATCGGTGCGCTCAAGGGTTGATATATTTACTTCGCGCGCGTCTTTGCTGATCTCAATTCCCTTCCGGGCATAATAATAGAGAGGTTTGCCTTTATGCTTGAGTGCGGAATATGCAGGAGGTACCTGCATCTGCCTGCCCCTGAATCCCTGCAGACATTCCTCCACTTGTAGGCTTGATATCTCACCTACCGGACAGCGTGCAGTCACTGCCCCTTCCGTGTCCAGCGTCTCGGTTTCAACTCCCAGCCGAAGCGTCGCCACGTATTCTTTTTCTCCGTCCATAAACCGTGAAATCAATCTGGTCGCAGGGCGTCCGGCACAGAGAATGAGCAGTCCCGTCGCAAAAGGATCAAGGGTTCCCGCGTGACCTACCTTTTTTATCTTGAGGATTCGGCGTAACCTGCTTACCACCTTAAAAGAGCTAATGCCGACGGGCTTATCGACTAGAAAGACACCGGCGGCAAAGTCTTGAGCAATATCTGGGGCCATGATAACCGTCATTGTGTCAGTCTGTCTCAGAAAAACGAAGCATCGGCACTCAGTTGTTCTCTTGCAATGCCTTGGAGAGTACCTCGACTATTTCCCGGCGTACCCGCTCAATCGATTTTCCCTGACAGCTATAGCCAGCGGCATTGCGGTGACCACCACCATCAAACAGTTTCGCAACTTCTGCGACATCGCATCTGCCTTTGGCGCGCATACTGACGGAAACAAAGCCATTTCCTGTTTCTTTAATAAAAACTGCCACTTTGACGGATCGAAGAGATCGAGGATAGTCTATAAAACCTTCAACATCCTGCAGTGTTGCACCACTTTCCTTGATCATCTGATCCGACACATGCATGAAAGCGATCTGATTGGACTCGTAGAGATTCAGCGTCGAAAGGACCATCTCCATCAATTTCAACCGCTCACGACTATAGTTATCGTAGAGATGACTGCAGACCACCGCCGGTCGGACACCTCTTTCCAGAAGTTCAGAGGCAATCTGCATAGTTCTCGGCCGTGTTGCCTCATAACGAAAAGAACCGGTATCGGTGCAGATGGCAACATACAGGTTAAAGGCACATTTATAGCTTATCGGAACATCAAGCGCCATTGCCAGCTCATACACCATCTCGCCGGTAGAGGAACGTCCCGCTTCAACCCACCGGGCCGTACCGAACTCACTATGCGATTGATGATGATCAATAACGACAAAAGGAGAAACCCGCAAAAACTCCTGTTTGGATTTACCGAGGCGATCGTCATCACCGCAATCCAGGGCAATACTCATTAAGTTTTGACCGGCAGCAGCAACGAAAGCGCGATACTCATCCATTCTGGTATGAGCCTTGTCGATATCCGGCATGAAAGCATACAGGTGCGTGACCTGTTCTTCCAGGTAACAGAACACATTTTTACCGAGAGTTTCCAGAATATCCGCCAAACCAAAAAGTGATCCTAGAGCATCGCCGTCGGGATGTACATGTGTGAAAAGAACAATATTATCAATTGCTCTAATATCCTGAAGTATCCGTTCAGGAATCATCCTCGCGGGATTCTCTCTCATTGGCTATTTCCTGAAAAATTTCCTCCAGCTCGGCTACCTTCTCCACCACATTATCATAACGGAACTGCAGAGCTGGGGTAAAACGCAGATTAAGCGTTTTGGCAATATGACTGCGCATGAATCCCTTGGCCGCATCAAGGCCTATTCCCGCCTCTTTGATTTCTTTTTTCCCGCCGAGAACGGTGAAGAATATCTTGGCCGTGCTCAAGTCATCCGGCACCTCCACCCGAGAGAGGCTCACGCCCTGCAGCCGTGGATCACGCACCTTGTTCAGCAGCAGAATAGCCAGTTCGTTTCTGATAGCCTCAGCCACCCTCGATGAACGCTTTTTTTCACTTTTTCCACCTATACCGATGGAGTCCAGTGTCTGTTTGGGATCCCAGATTGTCACAGTGTAACCTTTTCTCTAAAGGGTCGCCTCGACTTCGTTCATAACGAAAGCCTCTATATTGTCGCCCACTTTTATATCATTAAACTTCTCGACGCCGATACCGCATTCGTACCCCGATGCAACTTCCTTCACATCGTCTTTAAATCGCCGCAACGAATCGATCTTGCCGGTATAAATAACCACTCCGTCTCGGAGTACGCGAGCCTTGGCAGTCCTGAGAATCTTGCCGTTAAGCACAGAACAGCCGGCGATGGTACCAATTTTCGGGACACTGAAGGTTTCGCGAACCTCAGCCAGACCAATCACCTCTTCTTCGAAGGTAGGTTCGAGCATCCCGACCATTGCCTTGCGAATATCGTCAAGGGCATGATAAATAACATCATAGGACCGGACATCGACGTTCTCTTTAAGCGCCAGTTCCTTAACCTTCACACCAGCCCGGACATTGAAACCGATGATGATGGCGTCAGATGCGGAGGCGAGCAAAATATCAGATTCGGTGATCGTACCGGTCCCTTCGTGCAGGATCTTCACCTTGATTTCCTTGGTGGACAAATCAGCAGCGGCCTTCGCAAAAGCCTCCAGGGTACCCTGTACGTCGGCTCGCAGCACGATACGCAGTTCCTGAACATCGCCTTAGCTCATCTGTTCGAACAACTTATCAAGGGAAATCTTGCTGTTGGCGCCAAGTTCACTTTCTCGCGCCTTCAGGGATCGAACCTGCGAAACACTTCTGGCCATTTTTTCATCCGGCACGACAATAAACTCGTCACCGGCACTCGGCACGCCTGAGAGTCCTTGAACTTCCACGGGAATTGAAGGTCCGGCCTCTTTAATTCTCCGCCCCTTATCATCAAGCATCGATCGCACTTTGCCACTGTATTGGCCAACAACAAAATATTCGCCGAGATGCAGGGTGCCGTCCTGGATCAGAACAGTAGCCACCGGCCCTCTGCCTTTATGCAGCTGTGCTTCGATAACCCGGCCTCTGGCCTTGCGGCTGCTGTCAGCCTGCAGTTCCAGGACTTCCGCCAGCAGTTGAATGGATTCAAGCAGATTATCAATACCGATATGTTTCTTCGCTGACGTCTCACAGTAGATGGTGTCGCCGCCCCAATCTTCGGGCATCAGATTGAGTTCAGAAAGTTCTCGTTTAACCCGGTCTATATCTGCATTGTCTTTGTCTATCTTGTTGACTGCGACGAGGATCGGTACTTCGGCAGCCTGGGCATGGTGTATGGCCTCTTTGGTCTGATCCATGACCCCATCGTCGGCGGCTACGACCAGCACGACAATATCGGTAACCTGGGCGCCGCGCGATCGCATTTCGGTGAACGCAGCATGTCCAGGTGTATCAACGAAAGTCACATCCCCTGAGGCCGACCGCACGTGATAGGCACCGATGTGCTGGGTAATACCGCCAGCTTCGCCTTCGGCAACATCGGTTTTTCGAATAGCGTCAAGAATTGACGTTTTTCCGTGGTCAACATGGCCCATAACCGTAACAACCGGTGACCGGGTTTTCTGCACACCACCTTCCTCAGCCTCGTTAAGCATTTGCATACCGAGTTCTTCGGTAATCCCCTGCTCTACTTCATAGTCGAAATCAGCGGCGATGAGTACGGCAGTTTCCACATCAACTGATTGATTGATAGTGGCCATCACCCCAAGCCCCATGAGTTTGGCTATAACATCACTGGCTTTAATCTTCATCCGCTGAGCAAGATCGCCAACCGTTATGGCGTCATACACTTTGAAGCGTTTTTTGCTCGCCTTCATTTCCGCGGGCGGTGAAATCACTTTTGCCGCCTTTCTGCTTCTCTTGCCGCGGCGTCCACCTTCTTTCGCCTGATAGTCTTGAGCAAAATGGGTGAATTTGACATTTTTCTGCCCCTTTTTTCCTCCTCGACGAACTTCGGCATTTTTCTCTTCTTTTACCAGCACATTTTTTTTGCCTTTTTTCTTGATCCTGCCGGTATCATCGACGGTGGGTGCAATGGGCGCTCTTGAAGGCGCCGTATCGGGCTGTCTCTGCTGAACCGGTCGTACCCCTTTTTTCTTCACCGGGCGGGGGGACCTCTCCTCAACCGTCGGTAATTCGATAGTGCGCACGACCCTGGCCATAGGTTTTTTCTGTGCCGGCAGCTTTTCTTTCTTGCCGGGGCGGGAGACCGCTGCTACTTTCACAGCTTCCTTTGCTTCTGTTAAAGCGGAAGAAGGAGCTGCTGTTTTCTCGTCAGTGGCTACCTCGCTGGCAGCGACTGTCGGCTTTTTGTCCTCTGCGGCGACTGTCTCCGCAGAGACGCCACTCTTCGGTGCGTTGATGCTCTCAGGCTCCTCCACCGGGGGTGCTACTGGAGCGGCGGCTACAGGGGCCTGGGGCG
>AMWB02080612.1_pt1 | contig 58281 bp, 50 predicted proteins | sample 200311 | NCBI WGS metagenome assembly AMWB02 (sample SAMN02737377, study PRJNA173069) | bioreactor metagenome | biome: anode biofilm in microbial fuel cells | place: USA: California | collected 2010-12-16 | reverse complement strand
AGGAAACAGCAACGGCGCCCTTCGAAGAGGCGCCGCCGCTAAAAATCAGTTTAAGAGTCTATCCCATTATGCTCCAGGTCACGGTCAGACCGGCCATTACCACGGAGACCATTGACATGAGCTTAATAAGTATGTTCAGCGACGGACCTGAGGTGTCCTTGAACGGGTCACCAACAGTATCACCAACGACGCCGGCCTTATGAGCCTGGCTGCCCTTGCCGCCGTAATTGCCCTTCTCAATGAACTTCTTCGCGTTATCCCATGCACCGCCTGAGTTGTTGAGCATGCTGGCCAGGGTGAAGCCGGCTGTCATACCTCCAATCAGGAGCCCCACCACACCTGCAACGCCAAGGGTTAACCCTATGATCAGCGGAACAGCGATTGCCAGCAGTGACGGAAGCATCATCTCGCGCTGTGCACCTTTGGTTGATATTGCAACGCACCTTGCATAATCAGGCTTGCCTGTACCTTCCATAATACCAGGGATATCGCGGAACTGGCGCCTCACCTCATCAACCATGCTTCCTGCTGCGCGTCCCACAGCTTTCATTGACATCGAGCTGAAGAGGAATGCCATCATGGCACCGATAAAGATACCGCCGATGAGCAGCGGGTTGAACAGTGACAGGTCATATGCACCCACAAAGTCTTTAATATGAGCCGTACTTACGTTGATGGCTGTCATCCCTTCAGGGATTACTGCAGGCACAGTGCTCTTGTAGAACAACACATCACCTATCTGCTTGTAACCCTCTGCTGTTCCGTCAGCAAGACGTCCAAGCCATAGTTTGACCTCTTCCATGTATGCTGCCACAAGGGCCATGGCCGTAAGAGCGGCTGATCCGATGGCAAATCCTTTACCGGTAGCTGCGGTGGTGTTTCCAAGCATATCCAGTGCATCAGTACGCTCACGCACCTCCTTGGGAAGATGAGCCATCTCGGCGTTACCGCCTGCGTTGTCAGCTATCGGGCCGAAAGCGTCAGTGGCAAGAGTGATACCCAGGGTGGAGAGCATCCCCACTGCTGCAAAACCGATACCGTACACACCCCAGGAGAAGTCCTGGAAACCTCCGGCAAAGCCGTAGGCTGCTATGATTGCAATTGAAATTGTAAGCACAGGAATCCAGGTCGACTGCATACCCACGGCAATACCTTCGATAATTGTTGTTGCAGGACCCTGCTGTGTCTGTTTTGCGATGCCTTTGGTAGGCTTGTATTCATCCGAAGTAAAATACTCTGTGGATTGTCCTATTATCACACCTGCTACAAGACCTGCAACCACGGCGCCAAAGATGCCCCATGTGATCCATCCGGTGAAAGCCATGACTGCTATCGCCACAAGTATAAGGGCCGAACTGCCACCTGTTCCGAGCAGAAGAGCATTGAGGAGGTTCTTCTGAGTGGCCTGTTCCTTGGTGCGTACCATGTAGACACCGGCAATTGACAGAAGAATTCCAATAGCAGCAACTATCATCGGTGATATGACAGCCTTGATCTGATCACCGGCTGCCACAATGGGCAGGGCTGCTCCGAGAGCCGCCGTTGCCAGTATGGATCCGGTATATGACTCGTAAAGGTCAGCACCCATGCCGGCCACGTCGCCTACGTTGTCACCAACGTTGTCAGCAATGGTTGCAGGGTTGCGGGGGTCATCCTCGGGGATGCCTGCCTCTACTTTACCTACAAGGTCAGCGCCTACGTCTGCAGCCTTGGTGAAGATACCGCCGCCAACGCGGGCAAAGAGAGCCTGTGTAGAGGCGCCCATCCCGAATGTAAGCATCGTGGCAGTGATCTCGATCATCTTCTGATGGTCAGTGGTACCGGGGTGAACAAAAGTCAGACCCGCCCATTTCCATCCTTCAAGCATATTCTCAGGGCTGAATACCCAGTTATTAAGGACAAGAAACCAGATTACAATGTCAAGCAGTCCAAAACCGACTACAATCAGTCCCATCACGGCACCGCTGCGGAAGGCAATCTTAAGTCCATTGTTGAGTGATTCGGAAGCCCCCTGGGCTGTCCTCGACGATGCGTTGGTTGCTGTTCTCATTCCCAGGTACCCACAGAGGCCGGAGAAGAATCCGCCTGTCAGGAATGCCACCGGCACAAAGGGATTCTGAACCCCCATGTAAGCAAGTACAAAAAGCAGAATTACAAGAACAGCAAAGACCTTGAACACCACGCTGTACTGACGCTTGATGTAGGCCATCGCACCTTCTTTGACATAACCGGCTATCTCCTGCATACGGTCGTTACCGGCAGGTGCCTTCATCATGCTCCTGTAGAATATCCATGCAAAGAGCAATGCCAGCACCGCTGCGACAGGTGCTATCCAGAACAAACTACTGATCATAAGCTTAGGTTTTATAAGATTTGAGGTACAAAACTAATTAGATTTTTAACATAACCTAACCGCGCTCCGCAGTTATCACTTTTTGTTTTTCACATATTTATCCAACCATCTCAGGTACTCCCAGTGCATATGGAGCAGCGACTCCCGGGCCGAGTAACCGTGGGCCTCATGGGGTAGCAGCACCAGCCTGGTCACAGCTCCGGCACCTTTGAGTGCAGCATAGTATCTTTCGCTCTGAATCGGGAATGTCCCCTGGTTGTCATCGGCCATTCCATGGATAAGCAGCAACGGATCCTTCACCTTTGTTGCATGGGTGAACGGAGACATCTCCAGGTAAAGTTCCGGATTCTCCCAGAAGCTGCGGCGCTCACTCTGAAAACCGAAGGGTGTCAGAGTGCGGTTATAGGCACCGCTGCGGGCTATACCGGCAGCGAAGAGCCGCGAGTGTGACAGAAGGTGAGCTGTCATGAAGGCACCGTAAGAGTGACCGCTGACAGCCACACGCTTCGGATCGGTGACTCCCATCTCGGCTGCCTTGTTTATTGCTGCCTCTGCATTTGCCACAAGCTGCTCCACAAATGTGTCATTGGGCTCCTGGTCGCCAACACCCACTATCGGGAAGCTGGCATCATTCAACACGGCATAACCCTGTGTGACATAAACCAAAACCGATGATGGGCTGATGCGTGTGAACGTATACGGAGAACCACTCACCTGTCCAGCCATGGACGGATCATTGAACTCGCGCGGATAGGCCCACAGTATCGTCGGTAGTGGACCGTCCTTGGTCCTGTCGTACCCGGCAGGAAGATAAAGGGTGAAGGAGAGATCAACCCCGTCCTTGCGCTTATAGGTCACAAGCTCCTTGTGCACACCGGCAAGCTGCGGGTATGGATTCTCAAATTTCGTTACCTGCTTAAGGGTTCCCTTCTTAAGATCACGGATATAATAATTTGGGACCTCGGTGACCGACTGCCTGACTGTCAGCAGCAGGCCGCGTGCAGGATCCAGGAATTCACTTACCGTCTCATAATAAGGCGCTTCCGACCGCCAGAGACGTGTTGTCTTTCCGGTCTTCAGGTCATATTTGTCCACGAACGGCCTGTCGCCCTCCGGTGAGGCTCCGGGTCCTGAGAGATATAAGCTCCTGCCCTTGTCAGTAGTAAGTAGCACCGGCCTGCCCCATGCGTTGGGGACGGTAGCGGGAAAACCCGGATTACTGTACCTGTCGTCCGAGTTGAGCTCCCAGAGTTTTTTCAGTGATGCCTGCGGATCTGCAGGATTAAAGGCGGAGGTGACCCTGACGCGCGACTTTGACAGGCCTTCCATCAGCATGGCCAGGTTGTCATTCCCCCACATTATGCCCTGGAATCGTTTCTCCGTGGCAATGAATTGAACCGGATCCCCGGTAAACGGTGCATCCAGCCTGTAAACCTGGTCATGGAACTGCATCTCCTTCGCATGATAGTTACCCTCATCGAGTGCTTCGACCCACATAAGCGATGCAGGCCTGTCACTGCGCCAGCTGTAGTTCCTGGGGCCGGGGTTAACCACGTCGTAACCTCTGGGAAGGTTCTCCTGGAGAGGCTTCACAAGAAGTGTCCTGACTGTGTTGCCGGACAGATCCCATATCTCCGTACGCGAGGGAAAATAATAATAGGGAACCACATACGAGAATGGCCTTTCAGTAAGTGTCACCAGCAACCACTTGCCGTCAGGTGACGGTGACACGTCGGTGATCATGCCCTTGCGGCCCAGCGGCGTGGACGTCTGCCCATCCCATCTTACAAGCTCTGAAGTGGCATAGAATTCGAATATATTCTCATCGTCAACGGAACTGAGAAGGTCCTGAAAAGTGCGTGACTCACCCTGTATGCCTTCGCTCTCCTGGATGGAGGGTCCGGCAGGCACCTGCGATGCCACCGGGGCCTTCCCCCTGTTGCTGAGCGTACGGAGGTAAATAATCGAGCCGTCAGGCAGCCATGACATAGTCCTGCGGAAGATGCCGTTGACTCCGTCATCTATCCTGACTGCACTCATCGTAGCAAGGTCAGCCACCCACAGCTCTATGGTGCTGCCCGTGGTGTTTGTAAAGGCAAACCGTTTGCTGTCCATTGACCATGACACACCTCCCAGCTTAGGATCTGCAGGAAGGCCCCTGAGCTCACCCAGGACAGTTCCGTCAGTCTTCATGGCGGTGATCATATTGGCACCCTGTCCCCTGCTGGGGCCATTGGTGGACGGATCGAAACGTATGCCTGCCAGTCTCAGCTCGGGCTGTGACAGATCGGCAATGGAAGGAAGTCCCGGACGGTACAGCAGCAGCATCGTCTGGTTGTCAGGGCTGAGCAGTACTGACGGAGTCTGCGGGGCATCAATCAGTGATACAATTGCTTCCGGAGGAAGCTGGTAGCCTTTGTTATCCTGTGCACCGGCCACAATACATGACCCGGCAAGAATAAAAGTGATAAGGATTTTGCGCATTTTTTAACTTCTTTATGATGAAGCTCAAATTTAATCTTATCATTTCAGGAAGTAAAAACAAATAAGAGCTATTATTGTTTTTTAACTTTCATTGTTGTAAAAATATGTCTATGAAAGAGAGAGGGATGAAAAGCGAATTCGGAACCGATATTGCGGAAGCCCTGAAAGTGCTCCGCTCGGGCGGAGTAATTCTCTATCCCACTGACACTGTCTGGGGTCTGGGCTGTGATGCCACTAACGCGCAGGCAGTCCGCCGTATTTACGAGATCAAACAGAGGGCTGAAAACAGAAGTCTCATCATCCTTGTCAACTCTGTCCCGATGCTGGAGAGATATGTTGACAATCCTCCCGAGGTGGCCCTGCAGATGGCAGAGCTCTCTGAGAAGCCGATGACAATAGTTTATGACAGAGGCAGGAGCCTGGCGGAGGGTGTTGCCTCCGGCGACGGATCAGTTGGCGTCAGGGTATGCGGTGATCCCTTCTGTGATGCGCTCATCACCGGGCTGCGCAAACCGCTTGTCTCAACCTCGGCGAACATCAGCGGAAGCGGTGCACCTGCCATTTTTGACGAGATAAGTGAAGAGGTGAAGGCAGCCGTTGATTATGTATGCCTGTGGAGACAGGATGACCGAAGCAGGTCAAAGCCCTCTTCGGTCATCAAAGTATCCGGAAACGGTATAGTGAAGATCCTTCGCGGGTGATTATTTCATCCGCACCTTGCCCGAACCGGATATGGAGCACTCAACTTCCCCAAGTGCAACATCACGGAGCAATGCCCTGACAGTCAGTCGTTGAGACTGATAAGACCCTCTGGCAGAGCCATCCTGATAGTCTTGCGTTTTCTGTCAACAGATATGATCAGGTCAGGGTGCAGCGGGATCAGCACCTCCTCGCCACTGATTACTGCCACGGCCATCAGCTGGCCCGGATTGCGGATTACCCCGGTGATATTGCCGGAAAGTCCGCTGTTGGTGTCAGTAAGCATAAATTCCTCCAGCGATTCCAGGTCCTCTCCGGACTCCCCGCCTGCCTCAGTGCGAACCTCGCATCCCTTCAGATGGGCCACTGACTCCGGGGTAAGATAATCATCAAATGAAATGATGAGGGTGTCAGGCGTGGTCAGGTACGCTTCGCGTGTAAAAAAGGGAACCGGTATCCCGTCTGTTACGACGAATACCGGTTCTCCCTGTTGAGGTTCCCCCGTGATACCGCTCTCGCTTCTCACAACCACGGCTCCCTCGAAGCCGTAGGTTTTTGCTATTCTGCCTATCGTTCTCATTATCCGGCGGCAGGGGGTCTGATAAAGACTTTATTCAGTCTTATCTGCACTCTCGTCCTGTGCTTCGGCTTCGGGAGCTTTGCTATCGGCCTGTGCTGCAGTCTCTTCTGCTGCTGCTTCAACAGTATCTGTTACTTCGGCAACTGCCTCTGCAGGAGCTTTTTCTGCTGCAGCTACCGGCCCTTCAGGTGCTTCCACTGTTTCAGCTGCCGGCTCTTCAGGTGTTTCAGCGGCGGCGGCGGCTTTTGCTGCTGCTTCTGCCTCAGCGGCCAGAGCAGCTGCTTTCTTCGCCAGCTCCGCTGCCCTTGCTTCCCTGATTACTTTTTCAGCCTCAAGTCTCCTCTTGCGGGCATCTTCGCCAAGCTTCTCAAGACCGGACTTCTTCATCTCGATCTTCTCTTCCTTACCCTTCAGCCATTCATTAAATCGGCGGTCGGCTTCAGCTTCGTCAAAAGCACCCTTCTTAACTCCTTCGAGGAGATGTTTCTTCATCATGACACCCTTGTACTGAAGGATTGCCCTGCATGTGTCCGTGGGTTGCGCACCGTTTTGCAGCCATCCCAGTGCCTTCTCGAAATTGATGTCGATAGTTGCCGGGTCAGTGAGCGGATTGTAAATTCCGATCTTCTCAATGAATCTGCCATCACGTGGCGACCTGCTATCTGCTACCACCACGTGGTAGTAGGCCTGCTTCTTGCGGCCCTTCCTAGCTAATCTGATTTTTACTGACATTTAAAGAATTGGTTAATTGTTACTTGTTTAAAATGAGGGTGCAAATATACCACATTTATCCGATTTGCAAAAATAATCCGGATTGGCTCATGTTGATAAATAAATTGAACGGAAAAGGAGCTTTTTGATATTTTTGTTTCCGGAGCCGTTGCAGGCGCAAATCCCTCGATCATGTCCTCATTTGTTCATTTACACGTACATACACAATACTCCATACTTGACGGTGCGTCAGCTGTCAAATCACTTGTCCGCAGAGCGAAGGAACTGGGCATGGAAGCCCTGGCCATTACCGACCATGGAAATATGTTCGGCGCGAAGGAGTTTCACGACGCCGCCACAGCTGCTTCCGTCAAACCAATCATAGGCTGCGAGATATATGTTGCACGTACAAGCCTCGAAGACAAGACGTCCGTTGAAGACCGCTCCGGTGACCACCTTATTCTCCTGGCAAAAAACAAAACCGGATACCATAACCTCGTCAAACTGGTATCACAGGCATGGATCAGGGGATTCTACTACAAGCCACGCATTGACAAGGAGCTTCTCCGTGCGCACAGCGAAGGACTTATTGTCTCATCAGCGTGCATCGCCGGCGAGGCGGCACAGGAGATCCTGTCAGGAAACATCCGCGCCGCCGAAGAGGCTATTCTCTCATATAAGGAGATATTCGGTGAAGACTACTACCTGGAGGTCCAGCGTCATGAGACCACGGACCCCACGGCTGACGTGACCGTCTTCCCGATGCAGCAGAGAGTGATAGCTGCCTACCGTGAGCTGGCTGCGAAACACAACATAAAGATCATTGCCTCCAATGACGTGCATTTCATCATGAAGGATGAGGCTGAGGCGCATGACAGGCTCATCTGCCTTAACACCGGCAAGGACATCGACGATCCCAAACGGCTTCGTTATACGAAGCAGGAGTACCTGAAGAGCGGGGAGGAGATGGCCGCCATCTTTGCCGATATGCCGGAAGCATTGACCAATACCCTTGAAATCGCCTCCAGGGTGGAATATTACCCACTCAACAGCGAGCCCATCATGCCTGAGTTCTCAATACCGGAGGAGTTCTCTGACAAGGATGAATACCTGAGGCACCTGACAATGAAGGGAGCCGCCGAACGGTGGGAGACAATCACCCCTGAGATCCAGGCACGTATTGACTTCGAGCTCTCCGTCATTAAGGGGATGGGCTTCCCGGGGTACTTCCTGATAGTGCAGGATTTCCTGCGGGCAGCACGCGAGATGGGCGTATGGGTCGGCCCCGGACGCGGCTCTGCTGCCGGCAGCGCCGTCGCCTATGCCCTCCGTATCACAGACATTGATCCCATAAAGTATAACCTCCTGTTCGAGAGGTTCCTCAACCCTGACCGGATCTCCATGCCTGATATAGACATTGACTTCGACGAGGACGGGCGCGAGAAGGTGCTGCAATATGTGGTGAACAAGTATGGTCACGACAGGGTTGCACACATCATCACCTTCGGCACTATGGCCGCCAAGATGGCCATCAGAGATGTGGCCAGGGTGCAGAAACTGCCTCTCCCGGAAGCCATCAGGCTGACCAAGCTGGTGCCTGACAAGCCCGGAACAACACTTGCTTCGGCGTACGAGGAGGTGCCCGAACTGCTGAAGGAGAAAGAGTCAAAGGAGCCGCTTGTGGCCCAGACACTCAAATTCGCAGAGGTGCTCGAGGGAAGCATCAGACAGACCGGAGTGCACGCCTGCGGCATCATTATCGGCAAGGATAACCTGTATGAACACATCCCCATCTGCACCGCAAAAGATACAAACCTCTACGTGACGCAGTATGAGGGCAACCATGTGGAGTCCGTAGGTCTCCTCAAGATGGACTTTCTGGGGCTTAAGACACTCTCAATATTGAAGGACGCCGTTGAGAACATCAAAAAATCAAAGGGTGTCACCATCGATCTTCAGACACTGGGACTCGAGGACAAGCGCACCTATGAGCTCTTCAGCAACGGCGAGACCACCGGCGTTTTCCAGTTTGAATCCGTCGGGATGAAGCGCTACCTGCGCGAACTCAAACCGAACCACTTCGGTGACCTGATCGCCATGAACGCTCTCTACCGCCCCGGACCTATGGACTACATCCCCCAGTACATCAGACGGAAGCACGGAAAAGACAAGATCATCTACGAGGTGCCTGCAATGGAGAAATTCCTGAAGGAGACCTACGGCATAACGGTCTACCAGGAACAGGTAATGCTCCTCTCACAGGAACTGGGTGGATTTTCAAAGGGCCAGGCCGACTCGCTGCGCAAGGCGATGGGCAAAAAGAAGCGTGACATCATGGACCGTCTGAAAGAGCAGTTCATGGAGGGATGCCGGATGAACGGCTATGACCAGAACACCATATACAAGATCTGGTCTGACTGGGAGTCATTCGCCGAATATGCCTTCAACAAATCTCACTCCACCTGTTATGCACTCATAGCCTACCAGACAGGATACCTCAAGGCTAACTACCCCGCGGAGTTCATGGCCGCCGTACTCAGCCGCAACATCAGTGACATAAAAAAGATCACCGTCATGATGGAAGAGACCCGGAGAATGGGTATCGAGGTGCTGGGACCCGATGTCAACGAGAGCCTGCTGCATTTCACTGTCAACCGCAACGGCAATATCAGGTTCGGCCTCGGGGCCATCAAGGGAGTAGGCGAAAATGCCGTCCTTCACCTGATAGAGGAGCGGGAGAAAAACGGACCCTTCAAAAACATCTGGGACCTCGCCGAAAGGGCAAACCTCAACACCGTTAACAAGAAGATGCTGGAGGCGATGGTAGTCTCGGGAGCCCTCGACGGACTGCCGGGAATGACCCGTGCACAATACTTCTCGGCAGACGGCAAGGGATCAAGCTTCCTAGAGAGCCTCATACGCTACGGCACCAGCGTGAAAAACATAAAAAACAGCAGCCAGCAGTCGCTCTTCGGTGACACCGGCGGGTTCGAGCTCGTGCGCCCGGAACCGGCACCATGTGCCGATTGGACTAAACTGGAGAAGCTCAACAAGGAGAAGCAGGTAATAGGGATCTACCTCTCATCGCATCCGCTTGACGACTTCAGGCTGGAGATCAACACCTTCTGCAATGCCACACTGGCTGACCTGCAGAACCTGAGCGAATTTGCAAACCGCGATGTATGCGTGGCTGGCATCGTCACTGACACCCGCAGCGGTGTGACAAAAAACGGCAAACCGTTCGGGGGATTCACTCTGCAGGATTATTCAGACTCATTCTCCTTCCTGCTGTTCGACAAGGATTACATTGCCTTCAGCAACTACTTCAGGAACGATTACCAGTTGCTCGTTAAGGGAAGAGTTCAGGGAAGACACTTCAATCCCGATGAACTCGAGTTTAAGATCAGGGAGATACACCTCCTTACAGCCGTCAGGGAAGATCTTATCAAGTCGATAACCATCAAACTCAAACCTGAACTGGTGAACACCGAATTCATCAAGAATCTGAAATCAATCATTACCGAGAATCCCGGGAACAAATCGCTGAAATTTCTGTTGATAGACCATGACAACAGGATTACCATTCCGCTCTTTTCCCGAAGCATTAAGGCAGGTATTACCGATGAGCTCATCGGATGGCTTGAGGACAATCCTGAACTCGATTTTAAGGTAAATTAGATTAGGCGGCTCGGTAAAGTCAGTTGATTTTTGTAAGTTTGAAAAAATTAAGGAAAATAATAATAGAAACAGATAATATTATGGCACAGCAAGTTAACGACAGCAATTTTGATGAGGTTGTATTGAAATCAGACAAACCCGTAATCGTGGATTTCTGGGCTGAATGGTGTGGCCCCTGCAGGATGATTGCCCCGTACATTGAGCAGATAGCAGAGGCATACAAGGGAAAGGCGCTTGTCGTTAAGTGTGATGTCGACAGCTCCCCTGACGTTGCCCGCAGGTTCAGCATAAGGAACATCCCGACGGTTCTCTACTTCAAGAACGGCGAGGTGGTAGACAGGCAGGTGGGTGCAGCTGCCCGTTCGGCTTTCGAGGGCAAGCTCACACCACTACTCTGATCAGCCTATGAAGGTATGTGTTTTTGCAGCTTCCAGCAGCCGCATTGATGATGCTTACAAGAGGGCTGCGGAGGAACTTGGCGTAGCATTTGCCCGCGAAGGGGTGCATGCTGTTTTCGGCGGCGGCGGGATAGGACTGATGGGCATCTTTGCCGATTCGCTCATGGCACACGGGGGATCCGTCACCGGGGTGATTCCCGGATTCATGATGGATGAGGGCTGGGGCCACGACGGGGTATCGGATATGATTGTGACACCTGACATGTCAGAGCGCAAGAAGACAATCTTCGCCATGTCAGACGCAGCTGTGGCACTGCCCGGAGGAGTGGGAACGCTCGAGGAACTTACGGAGGTGATCACCCTGAAGCAACTGGGGCAGTTCAACAAGCCGATTATCATTGTTAACGTTGACGGCTTCTATGACCCCCTGATAGAGTTCTTTGACCACATGGTCAGGGGACACTTCATGAGGCTTGAGCACAGGGATATATGGCAGATAGTCACCACGGCAGAAGAGGTGGTGCCGGCCATTCTAAACTATACCGGTTGGCATGCTGACCCGAAGGTGATTGCACGGATATGAGCAGCTACCCGGCGGTGTTCACCGGGCATTCAACAGTAATCAACGGTGACAGTAAGGATCTGATCACCGAATCCGGATGGATATTTGTATCTCCGGGAAAGCCTACGGGATTCTCGTACCGATAAACAGGATGTCATCAACCTGGGTTACGTTGCCCATCCATTTCCTGATTGCATTTTCAAGGCGTCGTTTCTGCTCGTCAACCGGTAACATATAGATTTGAGACAGAAGTGCCCTGATGTTTACCGTCTTGAATTTCTTCTCATGCTCGCCCCCGAACTGATCACTGAATCCGTCAGTGAAGATATAGAGCATATCACCGGGCCTGACATCAACCTTTTTGTTCGTAAAGCTCTTCCTGGCCTGACCGTCAATCATCCCTACCGGGAACCGGTCACCCTTGTAGATTGTGACCACCCCGTCGCGCACATGGTAGAGAGGCTGATAGGCTCCGGCATACTCCACAGTATGTTCAAGGATATCATAGGAGACGATAGAAATATCCATCCCGTCCCGCACAGCTTTTTCGCTTCGCTGAAGAAGGGCATGTACCACCTCGATGTTCAGGTGGTCAAGTATCTCTGACGGCCTTGTAATGCCGCTCTCCCTTACGATCTTATTGAGTGAGTTATGGCCGATGATTGACATGAAGGCTCCTGGCACGCCATGACCAGTGCAGTCTACTGCCGCAATATACTGCCTGAACCCGCTGTCATACATCCAGTAGAAGTCGCCGCTGACGATATCCTTGGGGATGTAAAGTACGAAGGTGTCATTGAAGTAGTTCTCAGGGGGCATCATTGCTGCCTGTATCCTCTCAGCATACCTTATGCTGGCGGTGGTGTCCCTGCTCTTTTCCTCCAGCTCGAGGCTCTTGCTCACCACCTCGGCAGTTCGCTCCTCGACCTTTGCCTCCAGGTACTCCTTCTCACGGCGCAGCGTCCTTTCGCGGATGGTGATGAAAAGGTAGATCGCGGCCGCCAGTACCGTGGAACAGAGAATTATGAACCACGAAGTGGCATAAACAGGCCCTCTGATGGAGAAGGAGAGCTTCGTGGGCACCTCGTTCCAGTAACCGTAGTTGTTCGAGGCCCTGACCATGAAGGTGTACCTCCCCGGACTGAGCGATGAGTATGCAGCCCTGCTCTGATCCGTAGTAATCCAATCCTCGTCAGCGCCTTCCAGTATGAACTGGTACCGGACGGCTCCGGGATTGACCAGGCAGATGCTGAGGAAATCAAAGATGATCCTGTTCTGAGTGTGCATCAGTCTTATCCCGTCATGCATCGGAAATATCTCGTAGTTGACCAGAGTCCGCCAGATATGAGTGACAGGCTCAGTCACCACAGGCGGTATCTTTGAAGGGGTGAGCTTCATGGCCCCGTTGGAGGTCCCGAACCAGAGATCACCCATGTCATCCGTAAATGATGCATTTGGCCGCGTCTCGATGCCGGTGAAGCCGTTCTTCTCATTGAAGGAAGATATCTTCCCGGTATTGCTGTCGTACCTGTTAAGCCCCAGGTTGGTACCGATGTACAGGTTGCCGGAGCGGTCAGGCTGAAGGAGGTTCACAGAGTTCATCAGCAGACCGTCAGCCTCAGATATCTTCTTGATGACCGCGTCATTCTTCAAACCGTAAAGACCGTCAACCGTCCCAACCCATATAATCCCGTCAGGAGTCTCTGTAATGGCTGTCGGATGTACGTCAGTCCTGAATGTCACAGAGGTAAATTCATTGCTTCCCGGAATATGCCTGGTCAGTCCGTTGCGCTCCTCGGTGCCAATCCAAAGGCAACCGCGACTGTCACAGAAAAGTGTTGTTATATTATTGCCGGTCAGGCCGTTGATCTGGGTAAAGGTCTGGCTCACCTTGTTCCGTACATCCCACATGATGAGTGCCCGGTCAGTGCCTATCCACAGATTGCCCCGCTGATCGGTTGTCATGGTCCTGATCCTCAGTGAACGGAGGCTGGCATTGAGGTCCAGGTCATACCTGTAGGTCTTTTCATTCAGATCATACCTGTAGACCTCATCACCTGAAGTGGCAATCCATACATTCTCATTGCCGTCAGGCCTGATGATGTTAACCTGTATCCCTTCAAGTGCAGGAGGGAATCCGCTCAGCTTGATCCGGTCCTTCTCCTTCAGGGCAGGATTGTAGAGCGACAGCCCCTTGCCAGTGCCGAACCAGTACTTTCCCGTTGGATCCTGAGCAATGGTGAAGACATCATTGGAGGGAAGGAACTGAGGGGCCATGAATGAGGTGAAGTGATCACCCTTATATATGAAAAGACCGGCGTCACGGTCGGCAATCAGTATATTCTTTTCCTTGTCCTCTATCATGCACAGTATATGCTGTGCCAGCAGGCCGTTGCTGTTGTTGAAGACCATTGTTCCCTCAGGAGAGAAGACCGTTATCCCTCCCCTGCTCTCCCAGTCCTCCATCGAAGCCACCCAGATATTTCCTCGATAGTCTTCCAGAATATAGGTGACAAAGTTTCCCCACAGGCCGTTACGTGTATCGTAAAAGCCCATCTCTCCTGTCTCAGCATCCTGACGGTAGAGACCTCCGTTAAAGGTCCCGAACCACATGTTGCCGCGCGAGTCTTCAAAGATGGTGGTTGTCAGAAAATAACGTGTAAGACCTTCAGGGTTGAACGGTATGAACCTGTCACTTGCATGATCATACTTCTTGATACCCATATCAGTGATGCAGAAGAGGTTACCCCGACGGTCAGCGTAAAAGCCGAAGGCATCATTGCTGAGCCCCTGGCGTCCCATATACTGTTGCCCGGTCATCAGGCCTGCACCGTGTTCAGGTATGTCAAGGCGAAGAGCTCCTCCGAGAGATGAGGAGATCCAGATTGAGCCTTCATACTCCACTATTCCGGTAATATCGCCGGTAAGGCTGGTAACCGGAGTGACCGCATCATTGATGCGGGCGGAGTCAACCCCTACAAAGATCGAAGGGGAGAATGAGACCCGTCTGATTATGTTGTCCTCAATGACAGACATTCCCCCGCCTATATGTCCGAGCCAAAGCCGCCCCCGGCTGTCCTCGAAGATGCTCTTCACCCCTCCGGGGGCAAGACTGTCTGATGTTGAGAAATTTTCAAAACGGAGACCGTCAAACCGGGTGACACCGCTGCCGGTGCCCAGCCAGATGAAGTCATTGGCATCCTGAATGACAGTGTAAACCTTGGAAGCGCTGAGACCCTCCTTGGAACCGTACTGTTCAAAATAGTAGTTCTGCCCCCTGAGCTCCGGGGCAAGGATAATAAAAGACAGAAGCAGCAGGGCTGTGGTACATGGTGTTCTTAAGCCGGAATTGCTGCTTCGTCCGTACATCAGGTTATTTCTTTACAAAGAAGAAGGTTCCGTCCTCGTCCTTCAATCCCGTTATCTTGCCAAATGTCGGCTTTTGCTGGTTGTTCTGCGATACTGCTTTTGTCACCTGAAGCACTATCTCCTCAATGGCGATGCATGTATTGGGGTTACCCCGAAGGGTGTTTGCGAAGGTGCGCGTGAACTGCGAGTCATCAACGGCAAGCTCATAACCTGCCGATGAGAAGATCTGGCTCGACTTGAACTGTGTTGCCCGCCAGTCTGCACAGTTACGCGGCTTCAGCTCTGACCGCATCGCCTGGTAAAAGCTGGGACCCGACTCGCAGGCGTCCGTAATTACCAGCACATGAGTCAGATAGTTCATATAGGTCTCCATTGAGGCTCTCAGCGTATTCAGGCTGTAGTAGGTGAACTCCTCATCGCGACGGGCGTCTATGGGTATCCAGTAGCCCACGTCATTTATGAACTTGCCATGCCCGGCGAACCATATGACAAGTGACTTGATCTGCTTCGCCCTCACCTCATCACGCAGGTCTATAGAGAAGAACTTCTCCATCTGCTGCTTTGTCTGGTTACGGAGCCGCTTCACCGGCAATACCTGGTAATCCTCTTCCAGTACCCCGGTTATCAGGCTGGCATCCTTGGGGGGACCCTGTAATGCCGCAAAATTATGATAGTCACTGTTTTCAATGAAAACCACCAGGGTGTTGCCCATCGGGTTGGAGGCCGATATTGTTGTGCCCTGACGGTTGAGGACATAATCCCTGATTGTCCTGTTGCCGTACCTGTCCTCCACAAGGATCGTTACCTTGTCATTGTTCCTTACATCAATACCTCTTGCAATAAAGGAGGGATTGAGATTGTCCTGCGAGAACTGGGCGCTGATGTTGTCAATCCTGACCGACCTGATGAGATTCTGGTCAAGTACCTTGCCTTCAATGTCAATTGACTGGGTAATACTGTCAATGATGAGCATGTTTTCCCCGACAATGTATGGAGCAAGTATCTGTATCTCCGGGGGATCGACCTCTGTACGCCTGATGCGGTATGTAAGCACCCTTTCGTTGTTGTAGACGTCTCTGGCCACAATCCGGAGCGTTTCATCAGATGGGATATCCACCTCGGCAGCAAATGGTATTGTACCCTTGCCCTCGTATTTAACAGGTTTATTGTTAATTGTGAACTCGGCAAGCAGGCTCTTGTCATTCACCTTGCCTGTTACCATCAGTGACTTCCTGTCATATCCCAGTTCAATGTTGCCGCCTTCGGCTATCTCAGGGGTCTCTATGAATATCTCCGGACTGTTGCTCTCACGGTTGATGGCGAAAAGCCTGTCATTTGCCTCGGCCAGCATTTTTTTAGCCGCGGAGCCGGATTCGTTCATTGCAACAACCCTGGTGTAATCATCACCCGCCTTTTCGAAATCATTCATCTCTTCGTACGACCTGGCTCTCATGAGGTAGACTTCCGGGCTGTACTGGTCTATGGCTATGGCCTTTGTGAAGTCGGCCACGGCAGCAACATGCTGGTTAAACTTCTGATAGCAGGTACCGCGGGTGACATAGTGCGTCTGGCCTGCCGGTTCCAGCAGTATGGCCGTGGAAAGGTCATTGATTGCAGAGGGGTAGTCGAGCTTCGTCTCATAAACCATGGCCCTGGTCAGGTATGCTTCAACGTTTTTGCTGTCCTGCTGGATGACCATGTTGCACTGTCCGAGAGCACTGTTGGCATCGCCCTGGCGGACGAGCACCCTTGCAAGTTCAAGCCTGGCGGCAGAAAACGATTTATCCTTCGTCACTGCTTTCTCAAGCTGCCGTCTGGCCATGTTGTCATCTCCCTTCTTCTGGTAGATGAGCCCCTGGTGGTAGTAGTTGACGGCATCATCCCTCATCTGGAGGGCGGTGTCCGATGCACCCAGGGCCCTGTCCCACTGCTCCAGGCCAATGAGAGAAACCACTTTCTCCGTGTAGAGCCTTCCGTTGCGGAACTCTGCCCTGATGGCATTCTGCAGATAGGCTACTGCCTCGGAAAAGAACCTTGTCTTCTCCCCGGGGGTGGATTTACCGGCACTGCCCAGCATGTTGCACATGCGTCCGAGATTGTACAGTATGCCGGTATCGTCGGGGGTAAAATTATTTGCCCTCCTGTAATCATCATATGCCAGGCCGATATTGCCTGTCATCTCATATGCCCTCGCTCTCATGACGTAACCGTCAGGTGAGGAGGGATCCTCATCGATGGCCCTGGAGAACTGTGCAATGGCATCCTCCAGCATGCCGTTCCTGACAAAATCCTCGCCGGCCTTTATGTACTTGCGGGCTGACTGGCCGGCAAGGTTCAGGCATGCGATAACAAGCAACATAACAAGAACAACGAATCCTCGCTTCATGATGTTAGGTCCTTTCCCGATAGGGTCTCAAAAATACAAATATTTATTTACTGACAACTAAAAGCAGTTATTAACATTAGTTATACGGAATTCCCTCAAAAATGATACGTGTATTCGAGAATACTTTTCTCAAATTTTACTGCTTCTGCCGGGGTGAAATCCGGGAAGGGATCAGGCACCCCTTCGTTGAATCTGACGGTGCCTGTAAAACGGCGGGCTTCGTCCCACAGGCCGGCTTCCGTAAAGTGTCTTATGATGCAGGCACCGCCCTCAACGAAGAGTGATTGTATTCCCATCTCGTAAAGTACCGGCAGCATCTCCCCGAGGAAATTGTTATCACCTGAGAGCCTGATCACCCTGACGCCGGGGAAATCTGTCTTTTCATTGCATGTGAAGAGGATAGTCTGTGCTTCGCTGTTGAAGGCAGCTGAAGCGTGATCCATTTCACCGCTGCGGCTGATGATGACCCGTACCGGATTCCTGCCGCTCCAGAAACGGACGGTCAGCTCAGGATTATCTGCGCGGACAGTGCCTCCACCGGCGAGAATAGCATCTTCCGCGGAGCGCCAGCGGTGAACCAGCACACGCTCGACCATCCCGGTGATCCAGTTGGGTTCAGGCGCGTCACCCGGCTTCCTTAGCAGGTCAATGAAGCCGTCGGCGCTGCGGGCCCACTTGAGTATCACATAGGGTCTCTTCTTCTCATGCCAGGTGAAGAAGCGCCTGTTAAGGCTGCGGCACTCATCCTCAGCCACGCCTGTAACCACATCAATTCCTGCTTCCCTCATGCGGGCAATGCCTTTACCTGCCACCAGCGGATTCGGATCGGTGACGCCAACCACCACCCTCCGTATGCCGCTGTTTATTATCAGGTCAGCACAGGGAGGTGTGCGTCCGTAATGCGAACATGGCTCAAGGCTCACATACATTGTGGAGGAAGGTAGCAGTCTGCGGTCGGTGACGGCATTTATTGCATGTACCTCGGCATGAGGTGTTCCGGCCTTAAGGTGGTATCCTTCCCCTATGATCAATCCGTCATGCACCACAACAGCGCCCACCATGGGGTTGGGAGAGGTGTTTCCCTCCGCCATGCTGCCCAGCCTGATGGCGCGCCTCATCCATGTCATTTCTTCGGGTGTGGTCATGAACGCAATTTCCTATCTTTGAATCATGGCCGTAAAGTTACAAACAGTAAGCGAAATAAGCCGCCATATCTTCGGAATGCTTCGGGAGTCATGGCCCCGGGAGGAGGCCGGGGCGCTGGCCTCCTCCATCATCCTGGAATACACGGGTATGGGCAAGGCTGCGCAGCTTGCCTTCGGTGACCGTAGGCCGGACAAGGCCGCGGCGGAGAGGATCCTTGAAGCCGCCGCCCGGGCCGCGGCCGGAGAGCCGCTTCAGTATATATTCGGGTACACGGAGTTCTGCGGACACAGGCTTGAGGTGGGCCCGGGCGTACTGATCCCCAGGCCGGAGACCGAGGAGATGACCCTGATGATCATACATGGTAACAGCGGCTTCAAGGGCTCCCTGACCGACCTTTGCACCGGGTCAGGATGCATCGCCATAGCCCTTTCCCTGGCCTTCCCCGGTGCAAAGACCACCGCTACAGACCTCTCCGCCGCGGCCCTGACAATAGCACAAAAAAATATCACCACCCTCGGCGCCTCCGTGACGCTGCTGAAGAGCGACCTGCTCGGTGAAAACCCCGGCAGCGACATACCGGAAAGCAATATAATCGTCAGCAATCCGCCCTATGTCACTGCAACCGAGAAAGAGGCCATGCACCACAATGTGCTTGGACATGAACCCCACGGGGCGCTCTTCGTACCTGACGACAACCCTCTGCTCTATTACCGTGCCATAGCTGAGGTGGCCAAAGAACGCCTGCTCCCGGAAGGAACACTGTGGCTGGAGGTGAATGAAAACCTCGCTGACGAAACCGCCGCACTCCTTGACCCGTCTATCTACAGGCTGGTCCGGGTGATCCGGGATATGAGGGGAAAAGAGAGATTCATCAAAGCTGAAAAAAATGGTTGAAAAAAAAGCGGGAGAGGAACTCCTTCAGAAGGCCATGCATGCCTGTTCAGGAAGGGAGTACTGCATCAGTGACGTCACCGCGCTGCTGGAACGCTGGGGGGCAGCCGATGCGGAGACAAAGGAATGGGTCATCGAAAAACTGAAGAGCGAAAAATTCATTGATGAGCACCGGTACAGCCGGGCTTTCGTCCTGGACCATTTCAGGCATGATCACTGGGGACGGATAAAGATTACAATGGCGCTGAAACAGAAACGGGTGGATGAGGAAGCCATCGCCTCGGGACTGGAGGCAATTGAGGAGGATGAATATCATGAGCTGCTGAAAAAGATACTGACAGACCAGAGAAGAAAGATCAGGGCAAAGAACAGGCTCGATCTGAAGGGAAAGCTTCTCAGGTATGCACTGGGAAAGGGCTTTGAGAGCAGCATGGTCTATGAGGCCATAAATGAGATAATCAGTGAGTGAACCTCAGAAGAAGCTGATGCCGGATAGCAAAAGCAAAAGATGATGAGTCCGGACGAAAGAATCAGGACAAGAATTTTCCGGGGCAGGTAGTTATAAGAGATTAAGTCCGGACGGACGTTTCAGGACAAAAATTTTCCATGGCAGTAGTCAGATGATTATGATGAGTCCATAGGGAAGGATCCTGATAAGCATCTTCCAGGACGGCAATCAGAAAAGACTCAGCCAGGTCAGCCTGAGGAACGGCCAGAACGCCGTGAGGGCCATCACGGATGAGACAACAGCATCTGCCACAGCTACCTGCCTGATGTACCTCACCGGCTTCAGCGCCGCGGCAGCCAGTCCGGCACGCATCAGCAACTGAACTGCAAAGAAGAGGAAAATCCTTATCGAGTGGCTGTTCCACTCCAGAGCTTCATCAATCCTTCCCCGTACAATCAGCGAGAAGGCATGTGACAGTCCGCACGACGGGCAGGACTCTCCGGTAAGCTTCTCATGTACGCATGGCACGGGATATCTCCCATCATCAGGAGAATAAAAAAGGGAGTAACCCATAATCAGAAGGATTACTCCGGCAAATATCAAATTAAGAAGAATATACTGATTTCCGGGCTGACCCGGCCTGAAGAGGGACCTGCCGGTTTTTTCAGGTATCACCACTCTCCCTGTGTGGTATCCTTTTCAGCACCTTCCTTCAGGGTATCAATCTCTCCCTCAAGCTCCTCAAGCCTGTCCTGAAGGTCACCCTTCTTTGCAGAAGCCTTGATCTCCACGGTCTCATCATCGTTGTTGATCCTGATTGTAACCTCATTGTCGCCGAATTCCTTCTCCAGATCATCGGTCACATCCCTGATAACATTTTCAATATCAGTTGACCAGTTGCCTGATTTGTCGGCAATCTTTCCGAGAACGAAAATCTGGGAGACGGAGATCATGAGAGCTATGATACCAACCACAAGGCCGCCGACAAGCATCCCCTGGTTATTATTTGGCCTGGAGAGGCCCACAATTGCAAGGACTATGGCTATCACTGCGGGAATTACCGCAATCAGACCGAGGCACGGAACAACCGCGATCAGAAAGGCTATTATGGCTGTAACCAGGGCTCCGATGCCCACACCCGACTGTTTGCTGGTTTTTTCTTCTTCCATTGGTTCTATTGTTAATTGTTCATCTTTCCCCTGTGAGGATATTTCTTGTATCCTGTTCTAAAGACGTCACAGGAACTTCAATGATGCGTCCGGTTTCGACATTATTTATAAAAAATATAAAGGTAGGCACCCTTTCTATGGCCAGCTCTGAAAAATTTTCCAGGGGAGCCACTTTATTTATGTCTGTGCCGATGAACCTGATTTTCTCTACGGGGAATCCCCACAGGTCGATAATTTTCATGAACCGAGGCACTTCCCTCCTGCTGTCAGGACACCAGGTGCCCATGACTATTGTTATTGTCAGGTCGTCCGTCTTCTGCTCAATCAGCTCTTTCATGACGGCCATGTCAGGCTCGTATTGTGCGAACCCTGCGTGGTACCATTCTGAGTGAGGCTGGTTGTTGAACATTGCAGGAGTGATCTCACCCAGCAGCCAGGTGGTGGCATCGCGGAAGTCCCACACATGTGCGGCGGCCTCATCAGCCTCATCAGGCTTGCCCGCCAGGGCGGCATTGCCGTAGGGCGCTACCTCCGGAACCTGTTCATCGTGTGACGGTTCAGCAACAGCTTCGCCCCTGGCGCGGTCTGCATCCGCAGCCCTGTTTTTCCTGGTTGCACTGCACCCTGCCAGTGCAGCCAGAAGGGTGATGATTGTTATTGTCGCGATTATCCTCATACTGTCTGCAACAGCAAAGATAATATCTGTTTTGCTGTTTTCGACACTGAGGTTCCGGGCCCGAATATGGCAGCCACACCGGAGTCATAGAGGAACTGGTAGTCCTGCGGGGGGATCACCCCTCCGGCAATGACCAGGATATCCTCACGTCCGAGTTTCCTGAGCTCATTTATCACCTGGGGGATAAGGGTTTTGTGTCCTGCAGCAAGGCTCGAGACACCCAGTAGGTGTACATCGTTCTCCACTGCCTGCCTGGCTGCCTCGGCCGGTGTCTGAAAAAGTGGTCCGATATCTACATCGAATCCTATATCGGCATAACCGGTCGATATCACCTTCGCACCCCGGTCATGGCCGTCCTGCCCCATCTTGGCAATCATTATGCGGGGCTGACGCCCTGCCCTGGAGGCAAACTCGGCAGCCATTGCCTTTGCTTCCTCAAAATCAGAGTCTGACTTGTACTCTGATGAATATACTCCGGAAATTGTTCTGATCACTGCTTTATACCTCCCTGCTACTTTTTCACATGCATATGAGATCTCACCGAGGGTTGCCCTTTTGGAGGCGGCATCCACGGCCAGCTCCAGCAGGTTACCCTCACCGGTACGTGCAGCATGGGTTATGGCCTCCAGCGCCTTACGGCACTCTTCTTCGTTTCTGGAAGATTTCACCTGTGCCAGCCTCTTCAGCTGCGCATCGCGCACCGCGGTATTGTCAACCTCGAGGATCTCGAGAGGATCCTCCTTCTCAAGCCTGTACTTGTTAAGGCCTACAATGGTCTGGGCCCTGGAGTCAATCCTTGCCTGTGCCCTGGCGGCAGCCTCCTCTATCCTCATCTTGGGTATTCCGGACTCGATGGCCTTTGCCATGCCGCCCAGGCTCTCGACCTCTTCAATCAACTCCCACGCCTTATGGGCAATCTCATGCGTGAGCGTCTCAACATAATATGACCCGGCCCAGGGGTCTACCGACTTGCAGATACTGGTCTCTTCCTGCAGGAATATCTGCGTGTTTCTGGCTATCCTTGCCGAAAAGTCCGTCGGCAGTGCGATGGCCTCATCCAATGCATTGGTGTGCAGGCTCTGCGTGTGCCCCAGGGCAGCAGCCATTGCCTCGATGCAGGTACGGCCCACATTATTGAAGGGATCCTGCTCGGTGAGGCTCCATCCTGAAGTCTGGGTATGCGTGCGCAGTGCCAGCGACTTGGGATTTTTCGGATTGAACTGGCTTACAATCTTTGCCCACAGCATCCTTGCAGCCCTCATCTTGGCTATCTCCATGAAGAAGTTCATGCCGCTTGCCCAGAAGAATGAGAGCCTCGGGGCAAATTCATCAACGCTCATTCCTGCATTTACGCCGGTGCGAAGATACTCAAGCCCGTCAGCCAGCGTATAGGCCAGCTCGATATCAGCTGTGGCGCCGGCCTCCTGCATATGATACCCTGAGATGGAGATGCTGTTGAATTTAGGCATCTTCTCCGAGGTGTACCTGAAGATGTCAGCAATGATGCGCATCGAGAAAGAGGGCGGATAGATATAGGTGTTTCTAACCATGAACTCCTTCAGGATATCATTCTGGATGGTCCCCTGAAGTTCACTCAGCTTCGCACCCTGCTCAAGCCCTGCAACAATGTAGAAAGCCATCACCGGCAGAACGGCACCGTTCATGGTCATCGATACCGACATCTCCTTAAGGGGTATCTGATCAAAGAGTATCTTCATGTCCTGAACAGAGTCAACAGCCACACCGGCCTTGCCCACGTCGCCCACTACCCGCTCGTGATCAGAGTCGTACCCGCGGTGGGTTGCGAGGTCAAATGCCACCGAGAGTCCCTTCTGTCCTGCAGAAAGGTTCCTGCGGTAAAAGGCGTTGGACTCCTCGGCTGTTGAGAAGCCGGCATACTGCCTGACAGTCCAGGGCTTCATTGTATACATCGCAGAGTAGGGTCCTCTCAGGAAGGGAGGAATGCCGGCAGCATAGTTCAGATGCTCCATATCCCTCAGGTCTTCAGCCGAGTAGACGCTCTTGAGGCGTATCTTCTCGGGGGTTTCCCACCGGGGAGTGATGTCATTCTCCTTCTCCCATTTATTTATGTTCCTTGAAGGCACTTTCACCTTCAGCGGGTCAATCTGCGTGAATTTTGGTCTCTTGCTCATCTGCAATCAGTTTATTCCCAGTATCCTGTTGAACATCTGCATAGTCTCCAGCACATTTGATCTGATGCTGATGAAATGTTCCACCCCTTCAGCCTTTAGCTCGTCAGTGCATGGCGGGTTTCCGGCAACAACCACCAGGGCTCTGCCTGCAGTCAGGCTGAAAGCCTCCCTGGCCACAGTGGCATACTCTTCATCAGAGCTGCACAGGACGATTATATCCGCATTTGCCTCGAGAGCGGCGGTGACACCGTCAGCCACGCTGTCAAATCCGTTGTTGTCGCGTACATCGTAACCTGCCACCGCGAAGAAGTTGGAGGAGAACTGTGCCCTGGCCCTGCGCATGGCGAGGTCGCCTGTTGTGAGCATGAATGCCAGCGGCCTGCGGCCTGATCCTTCAGTTGCCAGCCTGAGCTTTTCAAACTCATCGGCACCGCGTGCCGCGATTATCGGCCTGACCTCCTGGTCAGGCGAAGGACTGTACTCCGAAAAGAGCCGTTCCGTGTCGTGATTTGTTGCCTTGCTCTCCCTGAAATCAGGATATTGGTTCGTTCCGAGCAATATCTCCTTCCTTCTGGCCATATCAGCCTTGCGGGATGCGGCGGCAGCGCTGATGCGGTCCTGCAGGATCCCTTTTCGCAGTGCGGTAAGAAAGCCTCCATCTTCCTCAATCGCGGTGAACAGTTTCCAGGCCTCCGTTGCAATGAGTGAAGTAAGCTCTTCGATGTAATATGAACCTGCGCCCGGGTCAGCCACCTTATCCAGGTGCGACTCTTCCGCCAGAAGCAGCTGCTGGTTTCGGGCTATCCTCTCCGAAAACTCGTTCGCGCTGCGGAAGACAGCGTCAAAGGGCTCGACGGTGATCGATCCGGCTCCTCCGAGGGCGGCAGACATGGCTTCAGTCTGTGTGCGAAGCATGTTGACATACGGGTCATAAAGCGTCTTGTTCCATCTTCCCGTGACGGAGTGAATTTGCATGAATGCCGAAGCTTCGTTTGCAGCACCGTACTCTTTTACTATTGCTGCCCAGAGCATCCTGGCAGCCCTCAGCTTGGCGATCTCCGGGAAGAAGTCGGGACCGATGCCGAATGTGAACCTCATTGCACCCGCCGCTGCGTCAGCGCTGATGCCTCTTTCAGTAAGTGCAGCCATGTATTCGCTGCCAAGTGACAGCGTATAGGCCAGTTCAGCCACCGGACCCACTCCGGCGTTGCTGAAGAGCGTTCCCGCCGGCTCCAGGCACCTGAGTCCCGGTTCCGAAGCACACTCCCTGACAAGATCAGCCAGGTAATCGAGTCCCTCCTCCACGGAGACGCACAGCTTGCCGTTGGCGGCCAGCCTGCCCAGCGGATCAGCCGAGACTACAAGGCTTACCTGTTGCATGTCGGCATTGCATGATCCGAGCCATGCCTTCAGGGCTGCCAGAAGCTCCTTCGCCTTACCGGCTACGCAAAAATTCAGCTCCACGCTCTCCGGGTGGATCCCGTTGAGAAGCCTGGCGATGTTCTCCGGCGTGACTGTCTCAGGGTCAATAATGACGAAGCCCAGCGAGGTGATGCCTCTCATGAGTATGTCAAGGGCTTTTGCATTTGCGGTGCTATAGTCGGTGACAATGATATCCTGTCTTACAAGCCATCGGTTGCCGGTGACCTGCACTCCGCGGACAAACGGGAAGTCGCCCGGCAGAAGGGCGCTGTGAGGCAGTCCCTCAAGGTCCTCCTGCCTGTAGAAAGGCATGACAGAGAGGCCGTCACGGGTTTTCCATACAAGTCTTTTATTGAAGTCGGCACCCTTCAGATCAGCGGTGATCTTCTCCATCCACTCCGCAGTGGAAACGGGCGGAAATTGCCCGAATAATTTCTTTTTCTTATCCATCAGGATCAATGTTGCTGAAGGTTGTAAATTAAATCATTGCAGGGGTTGTAAACCATGCTTTTTATCATGACTTGTTACTCCTTGCCGCCGAACTCCATCAGGTATGCCTTGATAAATTCGTCAATCTCACCGTCGAGAACCGCCTGGGCGTTTCCGACTTCGTAACCGGTGCGCAGGTCCTTGACCAGTTTGTAGGGATGCAGTGTGTATGAGCGTATCTGTGAGCCCCACTCAATCTTCTTCTTGGCCCCTTCGATCTTGGCCTGTTCATCCAGTCTCTTGCGCAGTTCCATCTCATACAGGTGAGACCGGAGGAGGCGGAGAGCGTTCTCCTTGTTCTGCCCCTGGGAGCGCGACTCCTGGTTCTCTATCACCAGGCCTGTGGGAGCATGACGCAGGCGGACGGCTGTCTCCACCTTGTTGACGTTCTGGCCGCCTGCGCCCGAGGAGCGGAAGGTCTCCCACGTTATGTCGGCAGGATTGATCTCAACAACGATATCATCATCCACCAGCGGTGCCACGAATACCGAGGCGAATGTCGTCTGCCGCTTGCCCTGTGCGTTGAAGGGGGATATCCTTACGAGGCGGTGGACGCCGTTTTCGCTCTTGAGGTAGCCGTAGGCGTTTTCGCCCTCGAACTCGAGGGTGACGGTTTTTATGCCGGCTTCGTCGCCGGCCTGATAGTATGCTTCGGTGATCTTGTAGCCGTTTTTTTCGCCCCACATGAGGTACATACGCATGAGCATCTGTGCCCAGTCATTGCTCTCTGTGCCGCCGGCGCCGGCGTTGATCTTCAGCACTGCACCGAGGCGGTCTTCCTCCCGCCGCAGCATGTTCCGCAGCTCGAGCCGCTCCACTGCCGCAAGCGACTTCGCGTATTGAGCCTCCACCTCTTCGTCGGAGGCCTCTCCCTCCCTGTTGAAATCCCAGAGGACGATCATATCCTCCACGGCGGTGTCAACTGCTGCGAATGCTGTTGTCCAGCTTTTGACGGATGAGATCTCCTTCATGAGTCCCTCCGCCTTTTTCGGGTCATTCCAGAATCCGGCCGAGTGGGTGATCTCTTCCTTTTCCTTTATGATCTTTAACTTGCTGTCGACGTCAAAGATACCTCCTTAACGCATCCCGGCGTTCAACAAGGTCCTGTATCTGGTCATTGGTTATCATGGTCCTTTAAAATTTTTCGCAAAGATACTCATTTTAGGCAAGAGGTCGTACCAGTTAGCAGTAGGCAGTCTCGGTTGGCAGCTTTCAGCAGGTCATAGACCTGCAACTATTGTAGAACCGGCATATCCGGCACAACACTCACCCGACCCTTCATTGCGGCTGTTCGTTGTAACACCTCCCGCAGGAAGATATCGGAGTACCTTCCCCATCCAAAGAACTTCCCTGAATCTCTGAAATGGACAAACGGGTTTACATCTTGAATCGTTACACGGTAGTTTTTCCGGCAAGGAATTCTCTCAGAACCGGTACACTCATAATCTTTTTCTTCCCGGCGGCATCCAGTTTGTATCTTTTGTTACCACCAATCAATGATTCAAGAGGAATATCTAGATAACGGTTTAGTATAGTTATCATTTTCAGTGTAAGCGGGCGTCTTCCATTGAGAATTTCTGATGCTCTTGTGTCTCCGCCAAAAAGTGGAGCAATGTCCTTCTGCATCAGATTCATCTGGTCCATCCTGAACCTTATTGCATCAATCGGATCAGGTGCCTTTTTGGGAAATTGCTCATCCTCATAACGCTCAACAAGTAAGGCCAGAACTTCAAGTCTGTCTCCCTTAGATGTACCTGGCTCTATCTGGTCGCTCTCAGAATTCATAAGTTCATAAATACTCCCAACCGCAGCCAGATATTCTTTTTCTGTCTTTATTACCTTAAGATTCATATTTCACCTCTTCAGCATCAATTTTATCATATTCCTTATGTGTCCCGAACCAGACAACAAATACTATCCTTAATTTATACTCAATATCGACTATCAGCCGATATTCATTACCCTTTATATTGAACACAACCCTTTTGGAACTGATTATACTGGCATTCTTATACTTCAACTTCAGTTCTGCCGCATTATTCCAATCTGAGTATTTCACCTCATATATCCAGGCCTGAACAGCTTTTTGTGCATCACTGTACCTGTGTTTCCTGCAATAGCTCTGAAGAGTTGCTGCCTTAATAATTCTCATCCTTTCACAAAGATACAATAAACTTACCAAATAGGGTAACTGCAAATATAAAAATTTCGATTTAACAGTAAATTGAGGAAAAATAAAGTATGCTCTGCCAGGTCCGGTTATTCAGCCTGACATGGATACAACAACACAACCTGATTCAACATAGAAGTTTTTCAGTATACCATGAACCCCGATAAATACCCACTTGCGGTCAGCGGAAAAGTATATCCCTAAAGTTTGAACCAATGGCCTTAATCAACTTTATAACCCGCGAATGACCCTGTGCCGGTTTGTGTCGCAGTACCCGTGTAAACATTAACACTGACTGTATTGCTCCGGCTGAGTCTGATAGTAACAGACCTCACAGGTACTGTAGTCCCGGAACTTATGTCAATTGCGAGTTTTTCATAAGGTGCTGAGTTGACATAAATTGCCAGCTCCCTGCCGCTACCCTGGCCGTCGGCGGAATAGGATATATTGAATGTATAGATACCGTCAGCAGGCGCAGTAAAGACACCTGTACCTGCATCGAAACCTCCTCCGATGCTAAGATCAGGTTCGTCATATGTCATGGTGACATTTGAGATCTGGGGTGCGATGTCAGAGATGAGATTCCTGGCCCTGAACGCTATTATCGTGTCAAGTCTTACTGAATTTCCGGATTCTATCTGTAGAACTTTTGTTTCACGGTTATAGAGAAGCTTTTGATCGTCAGTATCTGTTGCCGGATCACCCGGATCACCCTTGGGTCCAACAGGGCCGGGAGGCCCGGGTTCCAGAGATTTGGCGGCATACAGAGCATAGGGTACTGACAGGAACTGCATAGTGCCCATATCCAGGAACAGGTTCTCAAACTTGATCTCCACCTGCAGGTAATGATTGGAGGTTGACCAGTCTATCTCTGCAAATGTGCCTAGGACAGGTTCTCCCGTGCCTATTACGAGGGAGAAGACTCCATACCTCGAAGTGGTGACGTCGGTAAAAACTTCCTGGTAAACAACAGGCCCTGTAGGAGATCCTGATTTAATGGAGAATTGCACCTCTATATCTGTGTTTACCAGCTCCTTGCCGCTGTTATCGCGGGCAACAGCCTGGTAATTGATGCCCAGGGGGACGGTCCCCTGCGCCGAGACTGCGTGAGCTCCGGCCAGCAGAGTGAGCGTAACCGCCAATATATATGTCATTGGTTTTTTCATGCCATTCGGTTTAAAGTCTGTCAATTTTGAATGATCTGTTAATAACACCGTCCGTACTGATCACATGTACAATGTAAATACCCTTGCTGTAATGAGCAAAACTGACCTGCTCCTTCCAGTCGTGATCCGGATTGAGGTCCAGATCTTTTGTGTACATCAGCGAGCCAGGAAGGCTGTAGATATAGATATTATAGTGCCTTGCAAGCACCCCGTAAACCCTTATTGTGGCCATCCAGGGCCCCTGTGCGCTGCTCTCCGTCACCGGGTTGGGAAAGACTTCGGCCCCGTTTCCCTCCCTGTCAGGCAGATCCTGCTTCGGAATAAACCTTGGTTGCTGGAATCCCTGCGACAAATTGTAGAATGAGGGTAGTGAGACCTCTACGGCAGTCTCGCCAACTGTCTGCTGGTATGTAAGCCCGGAATGGGTCACAAGATTACCTGCCGGTACCAGTACCTGGTGCGACAGGTTGTACATCTTCTGCGAAAAGGTTAAGGAGCAGATGAGCAAAAGGAAAACACCGCCGAACAACCGCTTCATATCAAAGGTCCTTTTGTTTTCAGACCCAAAAATAACACTTTTTATACAGAACCGGGCCTGTCGGTTAAGAGTTTAAGGCTTCTGAGCGGTTCGGCGAACCTGAAGAGGAGTGCCAGAACGGCACCAGTCGCCAGTTGCAGGCCACCTGCTGCCATCCAAGCGAGGCTTGTCCGGCGCAGGAGCCATCCGGCCGAGAAAGTGAGCAGTAGCATCAGGATGTATGTAATAATCCTTCCGGCACCAGACAAACGGGCCAGGTTCATCCCGGCGCCGGCAGAACGGGCCAGGTTCATCCCTTCCACGGCAGACCCCGCACCGCTGCTTTCGGTTCCGGCAAACCCCGGCATCGTCCTGCCCACGGCAATCATACAGCCTGCTGCCACCAGGGCCTGGGTCGTAAGGGCGGTAACTGCCGCGCCTGCCGGCCCTGCATAAGGGATGAGAATCCTGTTAAGCGCTATGTTTATGATCATCCCCGAAACCGTTATTGCGCCAAGCAGCTTAAGCTTCCCGGCAGCGGTAAGAACGGTGCTGTAGATATAGGTCGCCCCTACAGGAACAAGTGTTATCATCAGTAACCTGAAGGCATCAACGGCACTCTCTGCCGGAGAGGAGTAAAGGAGATAAAGTATCTCCCGGGAGAATGTCGCAAGAGTCACTGCCCCGATCCCCAGGGGGGCAAGCAGCAGTCGTCCTGCCATCGCGGCAAGGGGACGTATGCCGGCACCGGAAGCAAGCCCTCTGGTCATGATCGGGAGCAGCAATCCCCCGAACATCACCGGGATCATTGCAAGTGCATCGAAGAGGCGGAATGCCTGTGCATAATTGCCGGCGCCGGTGGCTCCGTCAGGCAGGAGCCGCTCGATCATGACCGAGTCGATGCGCCAGTAGAGTGTCATGGAGAAAACAACCGCAGCATAGGGCAGGCCTGTCGCGATAATACTCCTTAACAATGCTGAATCAGGCTTAACCCCGGATACCCCTCCCCTGCGCACAACAATTATGAATGCCAAGCACATTACAGCAAAATATGATGCCGTCTGCGCCCAGATGAACCATTCTATCCTGAATTCCCCTCCTGCTACGCCACCCCAGAGCAGCACTGTGCAGATTATGACCATCAGCAGCCTGTCAGCCACCGAGAGCAGGCTGTCGAGGAACAGGTACTGCATGCCGCTGATGTTCGACCGCAGCCAGAGTATCATCGATGCCATCACCTGGTTCAGCATCAGCACGAGCAGGAAGGTTATCTGTCTCTGTCCGTAGCCAAGGGCAAAAGCGACGGCCAGGGTGACAACGAAATAAGCAGCGGTAAGAAGCAGACGCAGCAGCAGCACGTTCCCGAAGTAGAGCTTCACCCTGGTGGGATCAGCGGAAACGGCCCTGTTATTGAAGCCTGAGAGCCCCATGTCAAGCAGCAGGGTGAAAAGAACCGAGAAGCTGAAGAGGGAGAAGTAACTCCCATACGCGGCTTCGCCAACCACGTTCTGCACAGTACGGTCAATGCCAAGAACCCAGAAAGCCTTGACCAGTATGCTCACCGCCAGGAGGAACAGGATATTGATCAGGAACTTTCGCTTCAAATCAGTCTGCCTTCAGTTAAAGATTGAATGCCAAATTATAAATTAATTGCCACATTTGTAATCAGGAAGTGGCAGCGAAAGATGATCATTGCAATAAATGCACGCACACTCAGGGCAATGCCCCATGACGGTATCGGGTGGTTCACCCTCGAGGTTGTAAGGAGGATGGTTGAGAATCACCCTGAGCACCGGTTTGTGCTTATCGGAGACAGGAGGTACCACAGGGTGCCGGCGACAAGCGGGAGGCATGACGAGAGTTTGCCGGCTGCGAATGACGTGATACATGAAAGGGTGCCGGCAAGAGGAGACACTCAGGATGAGCATCTGCGTGCTGCAGATGACAGGAAATACGAAGGGTTTCCGGTCAAAGGGAGGAATGTTAAATATGTTACCCTCCCGCTCCGGACTGTACATCCGCAACTGTGGCATGTATGGCACGAATACCTGCTCCCACCCGTGCTCCGGCGTGTTGGGGCGGATCTGTTCATTGCTCCTGACGGGATGATGCCTCTGCGAACGGACGTGCCCTGCATACCCGTCATCCACGATCTCAATCATGAGCACCGGCCCGGAGACATCCCCGGCCGCGAGAGCCGTTACTACCGGCGGCGATTCCCGCTCTTCGCGAAGAAGGCGGTACGCGTGGCAACCGTCTCGCACTTTTCGGCATCAGACATTGCAGAGAAATACGGCATCAGTCCGGATAAGATCGATGTGGTTCCCAACGGTGTTGCGGAGATCTTCACCCTGCCCCTGCCCGGCGAGGCGGATGAGACGCGCAGGCAGTACACCGGCGGCAGGCCATACTTCCTTTTTGTGAGCAACTTCTCCCCGCGCAAGAATGTGGAGGCAGTGATCAGGGCCTTCGAGATCTTCAGGCGCAACGGTGCCGGTGATCATGTTTTGCTACTCGCAGGGCGAAGGCTTTATCTGACGCGTGAGATGGACAGGCACCTGAAGGCATCGCCTTACGGTAAGGATATCCTCTTCACCGGCTCGGTGACCCGCGATGTGTTGCGACGGCTTTATGGCGCTGCTGAGGCTCTGACGTTTGTGCCATGGCTCGAGGGGTTCGGCATACCCGTGGTGGAGGCGCAGCGGTGCGGGACACCGTGCATTCTGTCCGACAGCTCATCACTCCCCGAGGTCAGCGGCGGCGCGGCGCTCTGCGTCAGCCCTGCTGACGCAGGTGCCATAGCGAAAGCTATGGCACGCCTCGTCACCGACGGCGCACTGCGCCGCCGCCTGTCCACCGAAGGCCATACCAACTCCCTCATGTACACCTGGGAAACCGCCGCTGAAGAAATGTGGAAATCCGTCATCAAAGCTACAGGGGGAACCGCCTGATGCTCAAACCGTTCTTCAAAGACGGCATCCTAGAGGCCGGCTGCGACGAGGCAGGACGCGGCTGCCTGGCAGGACCTGTCTACGCAGCCGCAGTCATCCTCCCCAAACGATACCGCAACAGGGAACTAAACGACTCCAAGCAGCTTACCGCCCGTCAGCGCGAACGGCTGCGCGAAGAGATCATATCCGCAGCCACGGCATGGTGCATCGCCTCATGCTCCAACACGGAGATAGATTCAATGAACATCCTGCGCGCATCCATTACCGCCATGCACCGGGCAATAACAGGGCTGGAGGTCAGACCCCTGCTCCTGCTGATCGACGGCAACAGGTTCTATACCTATGAAGACATCCCCCATCACACGGTAATCCGTGGCGATGCCACCTACCTCTCAATCGCCGCAGCATCAGTACTGGCAAAAACGGAACGTGACCACCGGATGGAAGAACTCGACGCTCTCTATCCCTGTTACGGCTGGCGCCACAACAGAGGTTATCCCACCGCCGACCACCGAAAAGCCCTGGCAGAATTCGGCCCCAGCCCCTGGCACCGCCTCTCCTTCAATCTCATCGAACGTCAGGGAGAACTTCCTTTCCTGTAAAAGGACAAAAACATGCCCGCCCCCGCCGGCACCAGCCTTGACTGCCTGGCGGGGAACTCCCTTTCTTATAAAATGTTAAAATCAGGTTCAGTAAAAACGGATTTTGATATCTTTGGTCCTTCGCAAAAATTAACAACACAATAAACCATGAGAAAATTTTTAGCAATTCTTGTTATCCTTGTAACATTCACTGCCTCACAGGTGAGGGCTGATGAAGGGATGTGGCTTCTGCCGCTGATTGAAAAGCTCAACATCGGAACCATGACCGAGATGGGGCTCAAGCTGACAGCAGAGGATATTTACAGCATCAACCAGGCTAGCCTTAAAGACGCCATCGTTATCTTCGGAGGCGGCTGCACAGCCGAGATCGTTTCTCCGGAGGGCCTCCTGCTTACCAACCACCACTGCGGTTACGGCCAGATCCAGAACCACAGCACCGTTGAGCATGACTACCTCAACAACGGCTTCTGGGCCATGTCAAAGGAAGAAGAACTCCCCAACCCGGGCCTGAGCGTCACCTTCCTCGTGCGTATCGAGGATGTAACCTCCAGGGTACTCGGCAAAACCACCACCGAGATGACCGAGGCTGCACGTCGTGATGCCGTCATGTCCGAGAGCTCAGCCATCGCCGCAGAAGCAACAAAGGGAACCCATTACAACGCCCGCGTTGCATCCTACTATAGCGGAAACCAGTACTACCTCCTCGTATATGAGGTCTATTCGGACGTGAGACTCGTGGGCACACCCCCCAACTCAATCGGGAAATTCGGACATGACACCGACAACTGGATGTGGCCCCGCCATACAGGCGACTTCAGTGTATTCCGCGTATACATGAGTCCTGACGGCAAGCCGGCACAGTACTCTAAGGACAATGTTCCCCTCAAACCGAAACACTACCTGCCTGTATCAATCAAGAACCTGCAGAAGAATGACTTCGCCATGGTGATGGGTTACCCCGGCGGCACCACCAGGTACATGACATCATACGAGGTTGACGAGGCGATGAAGATCACCAACGCCAACAGGATAAAGATTCGCGGGAAGCGCCAGGAGATATGGATGAAGGATATGATGGCCGACCCGAAGGTAAATATCCAGTATGCCTCCAAATATGCAGGTTCATCAAATTACTGGAAATTCTCCATCGGGCAGAATGAAGGTCTGACCCGTCTCCGCACGGCAGAAAAGAAAGCCGCCTTCGAGGCAGAATTCATGAAGTGGGTCAATGCAGACCCGGCACGCATCGCAAAATACGGCGATGCACTGCCGCTGATTGAAAATGCCGTTAAGGGAAGAGCCGAAAAATACAATGCCCTGCAATATATCACAGAGGTATTCAGAGGTTCAACCGAACTGATCAGCTTCACCAGCCAGATGACAATGCTCGAGGAAGCCCTTGCATCAAAAGATAAGGAACGGACTGACGGACTGATCAGCAGGATGAAGAGAGGTCTCGCAGGATTCTACGAAGAGTACAATTCCCCGACAGACCAGGCAGTGACAAAGGCAATGATCAAGTTGTACAGGGAAGATATTGATGCCGTGTACTGGCCTTCGTTCTACAGGCTCATCGACACAAAGTTCAAGGGCAACGTGGACGCCTTCGTTGATAACATGTTTGCGAAGTCGATTTTTGCCTCACAGGAGAAGCTCAAGGCATTCCTTGATGCACCCAGCCTGAAGGTTCTTCAGAAGGATCCCGCATATGTCGTTGCCAAATCGATCAACGACGTGAGAGCATCACTGCAGAAGGATCTGGAGGGTTCGTCTGCCAATCTTTCAAAGGGACAGCGTCTCTACCTGGCCGGTGTAATGGAATACCAGCCTGACAAAACGCAGTATCCTGATGCCAACTCCACAATGAGGCTCACCTACGGAAAAGTCCTGGATTACTATCCGTATGATGCTGTTCATTACAACTGGTACACAACCCTTGACGGCGTAGTCCAGAAGTACAAGCCGGGCGATTATGAATTTGACCTGCCGCAGAGGCTGATTGACCTGAATAGCCGCAGGGAATACGGCCGTTATGCAGCTCCCGAAGGTCACCTTCCCGTATGCTTTATCACGGACAATGACATCACCGGTGGCAACTCCGGCAGTCCTGTCATCAACGGTAACGGTGAACTTATCGGCCTGGCCTTTGACGGCAACTGGGAAGCCATGACCGGCAACATCGCGTTTGAGCCTGACCTGCAGAGGTGTATCAATGTTGACATCCGCTATGTACTGTGGGTGATTGACATCTACTCAGGGGCAGGATACCTGCTCAATGAGATGGATATCAGGAATTAGGCAGAAGGCAATAGTGCTGGCATCCTTGTGCCAGTCAGATCTGCACTATTCTATTCCTGAAATTATACCATTCAGAAAGGGGTTTCATGTCGGAACCCCTTTTCACTATTGCCTATTGCCTCAAAAAGAGTACTTTTGCAAAAATTTCCGCATGCACCTCAATTTTCTTGACATAATAGCAAGCTTCATGGTGCTCTTCGCAATCATCGATATACCCGGATCAATTCCTATAATTCTGGATATCAAGGCAAAGAGCGGTAATATTCATCCGTTGAAAGCCACACTGGTCTCCCTTGCAATATTCCTCTCCTTCCTCATCTTCGGTGAGAAGCTGCTCAGCATCTTCAGCATTGATGTGGGCTCCTTCGCCATAGCCGGTGCCTTTATAATATTTCTCATCGGCACGGAGATGGTTTTGGGAGCGGAGTTCTTCAAGCATGACTCCCCCGGGGGAGGAACAATAGTACCTATAGCCTTCCCCCTCATAGCGGGTGCCGGTTCCATTACAACCATCCTGTCTCTGAGAGCTGAATACGCGACAATAAACATTCTCATTGCCCTTCTTCTTAACATGGTAATTGTTTTCCTGGTGCTAAGGCTTACCACCAGGATTGAAAGACTACTCGGTCCTACGGGACTGCATATTCTCAAGAAGTTCTTCGGCATTATCCTGATTGCCATAGCCATCAGGCTTTTCCTGAACAATACCGGAATCACGCTGCCTGAATGAATCAGGAGGTAACCATCTATACCGACGGTGCCTGCAGTGGTAACCCGGGGCCCGGAGGCTACGGTGTGGTGATGCTTTCCGGAAGGCATCGCAAGGAGCTCTCTGAAGGATTCCGCCTTACCACGAACAACCGCATGGAACTGCTTGCGGCAATCAGGGGCCTCCAAGCCCTCCGGCATGAAGGACTGACTGTAAAACTCTATACTGATTCACAGTACCTGGTCAATGCCGTCAACAAGGGATGGCTCTTCAACTGGGAACAAAAGCGTTTTGCAAAAAAGAAAAACCAGGATCTATGGCTCAGCTTTCTGGATGTTTACCGGAAGCACCGGGTGACACTGATATGGGTCAAGGGTCATAACAATAACCCTGAGAATGAGCGGTGTGACCTCCTGGCGGTAGCCGCTTCAAAGGGGCCAGACCTGAAAGAGGATGAAGGCTACAAGGTAGACAGTGAGGCAGAGGAGCTGATCTGAAAGGGAGGAAGCATTTTCAAATTCTTAAAAAATAATGTAATTTTCGCTCAAATTGGGGAGAATGAAAAGTTTCATACATAAAGCCACTGATCTTACACCTGAGATAATACTGGCGCCTGCTGAGAACAGGTTCGTCATCTCCGGCAAGTCGGCACCTGAAGATGTGAGGGGTCTTTATTACCCTGTGATAGAGTGGATGGAAGAATTCGCCGGTGAAGTAAGGAGAGGGCACAACTTTACCGATAAAACACCTCTGCTACTGAAACTTGACCTGGAATACTTCAACTCATCCTCGGCCAAGTTCCTGTTTGACATCTTTTCCCAGCTCAGGGATCTTAACAACGAAGGAGTCCCTGTCACAGTGGAATGGCATTATGACGAGGAGGACATTGATCTCCGGGAGGCCGGTGAAGACCTCTCACTGCTCTGTGAGATGCCTTTCAAATATTGTCCCAAGGCAGGATGAATCCTTTGAGAGGGCCGGAGGAACTGTACACTCTGCTTGACAATCTGCAGATACACTATGACTATATCGAGCATCCTCCCGTTCCAACGGTTGAGGAGGCCATGAAATATTGGGCAGGAATCGATTCCGGCCACTGCAAGAATATTTTCTTCCGAAACCACAAGGGCGACAGACATTACCTGGTGATTCTCCACCACGCATCCACGCTTAACATCAGGGAACTGGAACAGAAGCTCCGTCAGGGGAAGCTCTCCTTCGCCTCCGACAGGAGACTGATGCAATACCTCGGGCTCACCCCCGGTTCAGTCTCACCCTTCGGTCTGATAAATGATCATACCCGCCATGTCCATCTTTTTATTGAGAAAACCCTGCTCGGCTATGAGCGTCTGTCGTTTCATCCAAACACCAACACGGCATCCCTGATAATCCCCCGGGAAGGATTGTTCAGGTTCCTGGCGCATACCGGGAACAGCTACGAATTCATCTGATCACTTTCCGGCTGTTATCATTCCTGCGCCATTCACCGGCTTTAATCCGCCATCGGCCGGAATCAGGTTTCAATTTTCCTGGGGAAACCTCCGGAGATGCAGCATAATGCGACCGATGTCAGTCTTTATTCCGGACTTGCATTTTAAATTAAACCCTTTTACGCCATGAAAAGAACTGCATTATTAATTGCAATGCTCGTGTCATGTACACTGGCCGGCGCCCAGGACACGATTCAGAAAAGAACCTACAGTGCCACCTACACTACCGCTCCCCCTGTCATTGACGGCTCAATAGAAGACGAGGCCTGGCAGAAAGGCACCTGGCAGGGAGAATTCACACAGTTCGAGCCCAGAAACGGGGCCGCACCTTCTCAGAAAACGGAGTTCGTCCTGCTCTTTGACGACAACAACATCTATGTCGCTATCAAGGCATGGGACACCAATACGGACAGTATCGTCCGCCGTATCGCCCGCAGGGATAACGGCGACGGTGATTGGGTCGGGATAGGTCTTGACAGCTACCATGACAAACAGACCGGTTTCGCCTTCACTACAAATGCGGCAGGAGTCAAGGGTAGGTATTGTGGAAGCCATTACTGCTGAAGGGAAGGCAGAGATCGACTCCCTGGGTGAAAGATCATGGCAGACTGTGGAGCCGCTGACCAATTACCTTATTTCAAGGGTGATGAAAGACTTTAACGGAGGCAAGACCGTCATTGGCGGTGCTTTTACAAACACCCATCGCTTCCTGGATAATACCGGAATTGATGGTCTGGTACGCAATGCGAATACGGCGGGAATCGATTTTACACAGTATCTCGACAAGGACCGTGAATGGTTTGTTTCAGCCACTGTGGCCGGGAGTAACCTTACCGGCAGCAAAGAAGCAATAGAAAACCTTCAGCGCTCATCGGTACATTATTTTCAAAGGCCTGATGCAGATTACGTGGAAGTTGATCCTGACCGCACTTCACTCAACGGCTTCGGCGGCAACATCCAGGCGGGAAAAGCAGGCGGACACTGGAATTTCATGACCTTCATGTATATGAAATCACCCAGCCTGAACCTGAATGATGTTGGCTACCTCCAGAGTGCCGATGCAATCATCACCGGGCTCTGGACTGCCTACAGGTTTGATAAGCCCTTCAGTATCTTCAGGCAGATAAGGCCCAATGCGAACTACTGGACAGGCTGGGATTTCGGGGGAACCCACATGTTCACGGGCGGAAACCTGAGCGTTTATGTGCAGTTCAAGAACCTGTGGTGGACAAATATCGGAGGCAATTATGAGGGAAATTCTGTATCAAACAGCCTCCTCAGGGGAGGACCATCCATGCTCCGGCCTTCATCCGTTAACGGCTGGTTCAATCTTGGCACAAACAGCTCCAGGAAGGTCTATGCCACAGTGTGGGCGAATGCAGCCCGCGGAAGTGAAGATGTCTCGGAGAGATATTCTGCAGGGATGGACTTCACTGTAAAGCCCGGGCAGTCGTTCACCGCTTCAATCAACCCTTCCTATTCAAAAAACCGCAATGATATCCAATATGTTACCCAAACTGACGACGGAGACCGCTACATCCTTTCACAGATCAACCAGCAGATTGTAAGCATGTCCCTCAGAATGAACTACAACATCACACCGGACCTTACCATCCAGTACTGGGGACAGCCATTCCTGGCTGCCATGGACTACAGTAAATTCAAGGCTGTCACCGACCCCGGGGCTGAGAAGCTGGAGGACCGGTACCATCTGATAACGGACGCAGAGACAACATACGACGCTGACGGGAATCGCTACAACATCGATGAAAATCTTGACGGCACCGTTGATTACAGTTTTGACAATCCGGACAACAACTATGACCAGTTTCTCTCAAACCTGGTTGTCCGCTGGGAGTTCAGGCCGGGATCAACCCTGTTCCTTGTATGGTCACAGACACGGAGCTACAATGACTCCACAGGTTCATTCTCCCTCGAACAGAATCTCAACAACCTTTACACCTCGGAGAAACCCTATGATGTTTTTCTTATAAAGTTCACATACCGTTTTGGTTTGCGGTAATCACCGCAGATTGCAGGTCCCGGAGAGCGGGGGGTGTGAATCCCTCCGCTCTTTTTGTGCACTTTATCAGCAGTAACTATTGCGGGTTCAGATTTTTCTTAAATTTGTTCTACCTTACTGTCCTGAAACCCCTTGCAATGAAAAGTGTACTACTGGTACTGCTGTCAACTGTGTCTCTCCTTCTGCCCGCACAGGAGTACGAAAAGAGAGTATACACTGCAGCACGAACTGATGCTCCTCCCGTAATAAACGGTGAACTCGATGATGCTGCCTGGGCCGAAGGTGAATGGTCAGGCGATTTCTGGCAGTATGAGCCAGCCGAAGGCGCCCCGGTAAACCAGAAGACTGAATTCAAGCTCCTGTATGATGACTACAACATATACATTGCCGTCAGGCTCTACGACACCGCACCTGACAGCATTGTATCGCGCATGACAAGGCGTGATGATATTGACGGAGACCAGGTAACCGTAGCATTTGATTCATATTTTGATCAGCGTACTGCCTTTGGCTTCGGTGTGAGCGCCTCCGGCGTAAAGGGTGATCTCATCTGGACCGATGACGGAATGAGCGAGGATGAGACTTTTGACCCGATATGGTACGTGAAGACTGCCATATATGACTGGGGTTGGGCTGCAGAGATGCGGATACCCCTGACACAGCTCCGTTTCTCAGAGAAGCCTGAACAGATATGGGGATTCGAAGTCATCAGGAATATCTATCGCAACGCGGGAACACATATGTGGCAGCCAATTGCCAGGAACGCATCCGGTGTGGTACACAATTCAGGCTTGCTTAAGGGTCTGAACAATATTAAACCCCGCAAGCTTTTTGACCTGACTCCCTTCGGTGTGTCAAGCCTCGAGACGTATGAGGGAGAGGAAGGGAATCCATGGAAGGACGGAAGCAATGTAAGGGCAAATGCAGGGCTCGATGCCAAGATCGGAGTCACAAACAACATGATCCTCAGCCTCTCAATCAATCCTGACTTCGGCCAGGTGGAAGCTGACCCGTCTGAGGTGAACCTGACTGCATTTGAAACCTATTTCAGTGAGAAAAGACCGTTTTTCATTGAGGGGAGAAACATAACCTCCTACGGCCTGGGCATAGGTGACGGTGACGAGGGTAATGACAACCTGTTTTATTCAAGAAGAATCGGTAAAAGACCTTCACTGGGCTACACACCCTACGACAATGAATTCGCATGGACTCCATCATTCACCCCGATTATCGGAGCAGCAAAACTTACCGGTAAGTCAGCCGGCGGGTTGTCCGTAGGAGCGATAGAGGCAGTTACGGCTAAAGTGAATACCCGTATTTATAATGAAATTACCGGAGAAACAACATACCGTACCGCGGAGCCATTGTCCAACTTCGCAGTCGGCAGGGTCCAGAAAGACCTGAACGGCGGAAAAACAATAATCGGCGGAATGGTTACAAGCACAATCCGTCAGCTCGACGAAACCACTGAAGGCCGCTTCCACAAATCAGCCACTACAGGGGGACTTGACTTCACACAGTATTTTGGCAATATGAACTATATGTTCAGGTTACGTACCGTTTTCAGCAACGTCACCGGGACTGAGGAGATGATTGCACGGACGCAGCGTTCAGTTATACATAATTTCACACGGCCTGATTCTGACTATACAGAATATGATCCGACCCGCACCTCTCTGACCGGTACCGGCGGTAACCTGATGGCCGGAAAAATAGGCGGCAACTGGCAGTTTCTCTACCTGTCAGCCTGGAAATCGCCGGGCCTGGAACTGAATGATGCCGGATACATGCAGGTTGCTGACCAATACCTTGGTGTTGGTGTGATCAACTACAATATCTACAAGCCGTTCAGCATATTCAACAGCATGAATTTCGGAACAAACCTCATTCACCTGATGGATTTCGGCGGAAGCACCAATGTTATGGGTATCTCAGGATCATGGTCCGCCCGTTTCAAAAACCTCTGGAGCACATTTATCAGCGGACAGATCAACAGCAAGGAGAAAGACAACCTGATGCTCCGCGGAGGCCCGACGATGAAGATGCCGGGGAACATGTACATCGGGGGAGGTATTGATACGGACTCAAGGAAAAAACTGAGCGGGGAGATCGACTTCTCACTGCACCGGACATTCAATGACGTGAGCACCTCTTACAGCTACAGTCTGGAGGTGGAGTACCGTCCGATCAACACCCTGACCGTCAGCATTGAACCGGAATGGAGCAGGACAATGAACTCTCTTCAGTACATTACTACCCGGTCACTGACAAGCGGGGTTTATACCCCCAGATACATCTTCGGCACAATAGATCAGAAAATACTGAGCACCTCTTTCAGAGTCGACTATAACATTACTCCCGACCTTACAATACAATACTGGGGGCAGCCTTTCTTCGGGTCAGGCAAATACAATGATTTCAAGCGTGTTACTGACCCCGGAGCGGATCTTTTTGACGACAGGACCGAGACCTTCAGCCCAGGACAGATTGAATACAATGCCGGAGACAATTATATTGGTATCGATGAGAATATGGACTCATGGGTTGATTACTCCTTCGGTATTCCGGATTTCACAGTGAGTGAATTCCTTCACAACCTTGTTGTAAGATGGGAGTTCCTGCCGGGATCAACCGCCTATATCGTCTGGTCCCAGACACGTGAATACTCAACCGGTGACGGACTGTTCGACTTCGGTTCACAGGCTGAAAGACTGTTTGCCGACACCAAACCACATAACGTGTTTCTCATTAAGTTTTCTTGGAGGTTCGGGCTATGATAAGCAATACCTGCAGCTGGCCCTCAGGCGATCCCCTTATGATAACTTTTCATGACAGGGAACTCAAAAAAGAGAGGATTCACTTTTGTGGGTTCAACAATCTGCTACGCCTTCATGCAGGCAGCAGGCCTGGTAAATGACCACCTGGTAACCTGCTTGAGGCACCCATCAAAAAATGTAACCTAGCTCCAGGGTGATGAACCTTCCCGGGCAGATAGCCCCTTTGCTGTCATAAAACTTTGTGTCAAGTACATTCTGTACCCCCAGATCAACGGAGATCTTCTCCAGAAAAACCCTTGACAGCTTCAGGTCAACTGTGATGTATGCCGGGTAGCGGTCACTTCCGATCACCTCGTCAAAGACATTCTGGTCATTGGCCCACATAGCCCCCTGATACCTCGCAACCAGTCCGGCATTTACAAACCTGTTGTTCCACCGGGCCGTAATTGACAGGGTTGATGACGGCACGTCCGTCAGATGGTTGCCTGTCAGGTCTATCGGGTCTGCCGCATCGAGCGGCCTGTAGTCAGATATCACCGAATAGCTGTATCCGTATGAGGCACTGAGCATCAGGGCCGGGGTAACGGGCCAGCTGAGCTCCGCCTCCGCACCGCTTATCTCAACCAGAGGGATGTTAGTACGGACAAGTATTGGCCTCAGGCCGTACCCCATGTCAATAGAGTCACCCGTGTTGACGTAATAAAGGAAGTCCTTCCCCTGCGAGTACCAGGCTGACAGTGATGCCCTCAGCTTTCCCTCAAGGGTGAAGTCGGCCCCGGCTTCGATATTTGCCAGGTATTCCGGAGAGGCATCGGGACTGGCAAGCTTGAAGCCGCCCCTGATCCGGCCTGACCGGCAGAGGTCATCGAGTACTGAAGGACGGAATCCCCGTCCGGCAGAAACGTATATTCTGTTGCCTGCTGACGGGGTATAGTTCAGTGCCAGTTTCGGGCTGAGCGCACCCCACGTCACATTATCCATGTCACGGTCCTCAATGTTCCTCATGAAAGCCGTCTCTGCTGACGGAGTATCGATAAAGAAAGCACCGTCGCGAAACATCGAAAGATCATACCTGAGGCCGGCGGTGAGGGCAAGGCGGTCAGGCACCAATGAGAAGGCATCCTGGAGGTAAATCCCGGAGCTGATCATCCTGCCGCGATTGTAAACGATATCAGTAGAGGTGTAATAAACGTCAGCGGCATCCACGCTTCCCGCTTTCAGGTCTATTCCCGCTGAGAGCCTGTGACGGTTGCCGGCCTTCCATGTCACGGAAGATAGAAACCCTGCATCAACCCTCTCTGAGAGCACGTTGTACCAGGTATAATCGTCCTTCAGGTACTCATTGACCTTCCTGTAGTCCTCACTAAGCCAGAAAAGGCTCACATCAGCAGAGAGGCGTTTGCGTTCAAGGCTGTACCGGGTTCTGAACTGGTATGTGTCATGGTCAGTGGTGTTGCCGTGAGGCTGCCAGACCAGCTCGCCGGTACCGCGCCGGTCATTATAGGCAATGAAATCGGCCTCAAGGAACTCCCCCTTCCGGAACGAATAACCTGTCTTGAAGCTGGCTGAATACTCCTGCATGTCTGATGGCACCACATACGGATTGGCGGCCTGGTCAAACTCCGACTGCGTTATGTAACCGTCGCTCTGGCGGTAGAAGCCGTTGAGCTGGTAATAGAATCCCTTATCCTCTCCGGGATTCAGCTTCTGTCCCAGACTGATCCTTCCCATGAAGGTGTTGTAGGTTCCATAGCCCGCGGTTACCTTACCCGAGAGTTCGCCTGCCGGTCTGCGGGTGATGACGTTGATGGCCCCTCCCATGGCATTGCTGCCGTACATTGACGAAGCCGGGCCCTTAACCACTTCGATTCTTTCAACCATCGCCGGATCAAGCAGGTTCCAGTTGACCGAACCGCCGTCTGACTTGTTCACCGGGACTCCGTCGATCATAACCAGTACCCTTGCCTGTTCGTTGCCGCTGAGACCGCGCATGGTGACGCTCGATTTGTGGGAAAAGATACCGAATGACCGGCTTATGATAAGCCCGGGCACGGTTGACAGCAACTCATCAATGGTGGCTGCCGGCCTGGAGGCAATTGCTGCGGAACTGATCAGGGTGACCCTTGAAGGCACATCTGCAATGCGGCTGGCCCCGCGGTTGGCGGTGACAACAACGGCTCCCGCATCGATAAGATCCTCCCCGAGGGCGAAATCAATTGTCACCGTACCCCCGTCCTTAACAGTCACCGTTTCACTATCTGCAATATAGCCGAGAATCCTCGCCTCCACCGTATGTGTTCCGGCAGGCACCCTGTCAATCATGAACCTCCCGTCATTGCCGGTAGTCACTCCCCTCGTGCCATCCAGGATGACAGCAGCGTTTGCCAGGGGACGCTCTTCCGGAGCGCCGGTGACTCTCCCGGTAATTGTACCCTGAGCAGAGACACCGGCGGCAACAGCCAGAAGGAGTATTGCAAATATTATAAATCGTGCGATCTTCACTTTTTGACTTTTTATTTGATTCTATTTCTGGATCTTCACCGCTATCTCCATCTCCCCTGAGGGTGTCTCGTCAGCACGGATGACCCTGATGAGCCCATACTTGCCATCAGCGGTACGAAAGGGCACCACCTTGCCCGTATAGGCAAATTTCGACTGGCCGCTGACGCTTCCCGGACGGTATGCGTTGACCAGCAGACTGTCGTTGGCAGCCAGCTCGAACTGGGCAGGTGTGACCAGGTTGTTGTCAGACGAATAATAGTCATACATTGTCTGGTTCCGTACGCTCCACGACCCGAAGAGTGGATAGTATGTAAACGCTGAGGAGTAGGCGGGACTGGTGAGTGTGGGTGATGAAATGCCGGAGGTAAGGTACCAGAAGGCAGCTATGTCAATCTCTGCCTCGTGACCTGCCACTCCGTCGGCATCATATACATTGCCGGTGTGCAGGTCGACGAAATGAGGCAGTGAGATGTTGTCCTGCAACCCGATCTTTACGGAAGGATGATAGCTGATTTCGCCCCAGGCCGAGCCGGCGCCCTTAAGCACTGTAAGGGATGCAGAGGCAGTATCACGATAGGAGTTCATCACTGAGAAGACCCACTTTTCAACCTGGCCGTATCCTCTTGTATAGCTAATAGTGGTGTCAAGGCCTCCGTATTCAATGAACATGCCCCGGTCAGTCTCGGTGATTGTTACCCCGTCAGAAATTCTCCGGACAACGAGGTTTGTTATGGCTCCGCCCCCGCCGGAGACTGACAGTCCGAACCGGAGGGCTCCTCCGGGTGCCACCGCTGAGCCGTCAGCCGTGAAGGCGCTGCCCGTTCTTAGCAGTACCAGCGGTGTGGTCTCCTGCTCCTCATCAGTACAGCCGGCCAGGGCCAGAAGGAGTATAAGCGCTGCTGCCTTAACCCTTAAGAACATAACCATTCTATTTTGTCTTGATGAGGAAGGTGACGGTACCATTGGTGCCCTGTGTAACTGCCGTTGCATGGAGGAGTCCGTAGGTGCCATCCTGTGTCTTGAATGCCCAGACCTGGCCCACCTGAACATCCTTCGCTTTTTTGCGGGCATTATCAGTATCAAACGATGTCTCAATCAGGGCATCACCGTCCTGAACGGCTTCAAACTGGGTTGCCGTCAGGGATGTCTGAAAGAAGTATGTGGTGTTCTTTATGGTCCATTTGTCAGGAATATCATCTCCGGTGAAGATATCCCTGATGCCTGAGCCCGGTGATGCCAGCGCAATGTTGTTACCGGTCTCGGCCTCATAGAAGCAGAATATATCTATCATAGCAGCGTTGTCAGCCGCCTGGCTCATGGTGTATGTTTTATCCAGGGAAACCGAATAGAATCCGGGAACTGTTGTATTCGCCTGTGCACCAATGGTAACTGAAGGATCCTCCTTATCCTTTTCACATCCTGAAATCATCACCGCTGCCAGCGGCAGAAGAATCAAAAGGGCAAACCTTGCTTTCATAAAATTTCTGTTTTAATCTGTTATGCATTTAATTTCATATCGCTGACAAAGATAATATGCGGTCTTCACAAATAGATGATTCATATCATGAATTTGTGTTTTGTTAAACATTTGTGGTACAATTTTTGATGTTTACAAGCTTAGAGGCGCCTCTTCATTCAATTTATAAACCTAAATCTTGAATTATGAAGAGGATTAAAGAAAAGGTACCCGGGTTTGATGATATTATCTTCCGGGACCGTAACAAGGAGTACGGTGCCTATGACCTGCGCAGGCGGTATGCCTCCACCATGAGCATCTCACTCGTGGCCGGACTACTGATTGGCGCCTCCTTTTTTCTGGTGCCCTATTTTGCCTACAATCCGATGGAATATGAGCCGGGCGGCAGGATTAATGTGATTGCAATGCCTGACCCCGATCTGCTGACTCCGCCTGCACCACCTGAGGCGCCTACTGCCCCGGAGATTCCTGCAGAGGCGATGAACAACCTGCGGCTGGTGCCACCGGAGGTGGTAATTGATGAACTCGCATCAGGTGAGGGAGTAATGGCGGCAGACCAGCTTAATCAGATCATAAGCGACGGAGCAGCAACGGAGGTTTTCTCCGGGGATCTCACTACGGCAGACCCGGTTGCGCCTGTTGAACCTGAGCCCTATGTGATCGTCCAGGAGATGCCCTCATTTCCGGGAGGGAAGGATGCGCTGATGAGGTACATCATGGAGAATGTAGTCTACCCGCCTGATGCTGCTGCCAACGGGATACAGGGGACTGTGCTGCTGAGGTTCGTGGTGAGCAGCACGGGTGATGTCACCAGGGTGGAGGTCACCCGCAGTGCAAACCCCTTGCTTGACACCGAAGCCCTGAGGGTTATCAGCACTCTTCCCAGATGGAAGCCCGGCAAGCAGGATGGCAATCCGGTCCCTGTCTGGTTCTCGGTACCGGTGATATTTGTGCTCAGGTGAAAATGCCAGGCCCGGATTCCCGCGGGGTGATAATAGTGCTCAGATAAAATTCCTGTCGAGGAACTTCCGGAAGTTTTCATTATACTGTTCAGTGACCGGGATGCGCACCTCGCCGAAAACAATTCGGCCGCGCTCGATGACCTTGACAGTCTCAAGGTTAACAATGAATGAACGGTGTACACGCATGAACCGGTCACCGGGAAGCCTGGACTCAAGTGCCTTAAGCGTGGAGAGGGAGAGGACAGGCTTCTTTTCATTAATCAGCCATATCTTGACATAATCCTTCAGACCTTCGATATAATGTATCTCTGAAAAGTTAATGCGGCGGATACGGCTTTCTGATTTGATGAAAAGGAAATTGTTGCTCACCTCAAGTGACGGCAGTTGGTTTCGCTCTGCGGCAACAAGCTTTTCTGCCTTCTGAACGGCCTTCAGGAACTCGGCATAGCTGAACGGTTTAAGCAGGTAATCCACTGCGTCAAGCCTGAATCCCTCAAGTGCATACTTCTCATAGGCAGTTGTAAAGATAACCTTCGGCCCGCCGGCAATAACCCTGGCCAGCTCGGTTCCTGTCAGGTCAGGCATCTGTATGTCAAGGAGCACCAGGTCAACATCGCCCGACTGTATGAAGGCAGCCGCCTCTATCGGATTGTCGAAAGCACCGGCCAGCTCCAGTGAGGGAGTCTTTTCAATATACCCCTTCACCAGCTGCAGTGCCAGGGGCTCATCGTCTATGGCTACGACCCTTGTCATTTGTGGACAGAATCAGCTTCTTACAGTCAGTTTCACGGTAAAGACCTTCTCCTGGTGGTCGATTCTCAGGTCATGGCGGCCGGGATACAGCAGCGCAAGTCTCTTGCGTACGTTGTCGAGTCCTATACCTGATGCCTGCTGTGGTCCGTCGGATTCACTGTGGCATATGCTGTTGGTTGACAGGAAGGTGATCAGCTCGCCCTCAACCCCGAGTGCTATGTCGATGAAGGAGCTTCCCACAGTGCTTACCCCGTGCTTGAAGGCGTTCTCAATGAACGGAATGAAAAGCAGCGGCGGCAGGTCCTGGTCAACATACTCCTCCGGAAAAGTGACAGTCAGCCTTACCCTGTCACTGAGCCTTAGTTTCATCAGGTCAATATAACTCTTCATGAATTCAATCTCACGGCTCAGCCTTGTATTGCCCTGTTCTGATTCATAGAGCATGTATCTCATCATCTTCGAGAGGCTTAGCACGGCCTCCTGTGCATCCTTCCCGTTTATCTCAATGAGAGAATAGATGTTGTTCAGAGTGTTGAAAAAGAAATGCGGGCTGACCTGATTTTTCAGAAGAGCCAGTTCTGAGTTAAGCTTCTCCTTTTCCAGTTCCTTTATCTCCTCCTCTTTCCGCACGGCGCTCTCGGCATATCTTATCCCTACGGCAAAGCCTGAAACAAGGAATGAGGTTATGAAGAAGTTGTAGAGAGCCATTCCTCCCCCGCGTCTGCGGCCATGGTCATCACGCGGGGTCCCCTGCTCCGTCTCCCTGATGCGTTCCCTCACTTCGGGAGGCGGGGTAAATAGACTCTCGTAAAACTTGCCGGAGGCATAGCCGAGTGCCACTATCAGGGCTGCCGCCAGGAAAAGGAAGAGGAACCACCTTTTCTTTTGCGCCAGCCAGGGCACAAGCAAAAGATAATTGGCATAGAAGAGGATTACGAACACAAGGGTATTGAATATTACTATCCTGGTGGTTCGCTCATCATTGAAGAGGCCGCCGGAAATGAGGAACTGCGGCAGGATGAAGAGTGTTATCCATCCTGTCAGATGAAGCAGCACCGGCAACCCTTTTCTCTTTCTTCTCATTGCATCACTCTTCATATCATCATCAAAGCTAATGAATCCCGTTCAATTATCATTCATATCTGAGTGCGTCAATCGGGTCCAGCCCCGAAGCCCTTCTTGCAGGATACCATCCAAAGAAAACGCCTATGACCGTACATACTGCAAAGGCCAGAAAGACTGATCCCCACATTACGCTGATAGGCCATGAGGTGAGTGCCTCAACCACTGCGGAGGCACCAAATCCAAGAAGTATCCCTATCAGTCCGCCAAAGACACTTAGCAGAACTGACTCAATGAGGAACTGAAGAAGGATGTCCACACTCCGCCCGCCGATCGACATTCTCAGGCCGATCTCCCTGGTGCGTTCGGTGACAGAGACATACATAATATTCATGATACCGATGCCTCCCACCAGGAGTGATATTCCTGCTATTGCACCCAGCAGAATGGTGAGAATGTCAGTTACAGAAGTCATGGTGGTTGATAGCTCCTCCTGGCTTCTGACCTGGAAATCATTATCCTCATTCTCCCGCAGTCTATGGCTGGTGCGCAATGCCTCCTCCACCTGTGTCTGTGCCAGTGCTGATTCTTCAGCGCTGCGGGCCGACATCTGTATTGACTGAATATGGGTCTGTGCAAGGATTCTTTTCTGAACGGTGGTATAGGGTGCAATAATCACATCATCCTGGTCCTGTCCGAAACTGTTCTGCCCCTTCTTATCAAGCACGCCAATGATCTTAAAGGGGATGTTTTTAAATCGTATTGTCTCCCCAGTAGGGTCTATCCCCTCGCCAAAGAGTTCGTCAGCCACCGTCCGTCCTACCAGGCACACCTTTGCGGATCCCCTGGCCTCACTGTCGGTCAGATTCCGTCCGCTGACGACCTTCCAGCTCTTTATATCAAGATAGTCCTCGTTCCCTCCGTATATTGTCGTGGGCCAGTTTGAGTTGCCATAAACGGCCTGACCGCTGCTTCTCACTTCAGGCGACACTGCAATTATGGCATCACACTCGGTTTTAATGGCAAGGACATCATTTACGGTCAGCCGCTGCGAACTAGTACTGCCCTGTTGTACACCTCCCATTCTTATTGTTCCGGGCATTACAAAAAGCATGTTTGAGCCCATACTGGCTATCTGATCCTGGATGCTTTTCTTTGATCCCTGACCTATGGCAAGCATGGTTATGACTGACGCCACTCCGATGATTATTCCAAGCATAGTCAGAAATGAACGCATCTTATTGCGCTTCAACGCGTTCAGAGCTACTTTCAATAAATTTCCAATATTCATCCTGATCTCTTTTTAATCTTCTTCAACCGGCAATGCTTCAAGTACCTCACCGGCAACAATACGATTCTTTATCTCCTCCTCCCTTATGATATGCCCATCACGGAAAACGACACTGCGTGTCATGCAACGGGCTATATCGGGCTCATGCGTCACGAAGACTATGGTCTTGCCTTTGGCGTTCAGATCCTGAAACAGCGACATGATCTCGTATGAGGTCCTGCTGTCAAGGTTACCGGTGGCTTCATCGGCCAGGATAACCACGGGGTCATTCACCAGTGAGCGCGCAATGGCCACCCTCTGCTGCTGCCCGCCGGAGAGCTGGTTGGGCATATGTCCCATCCTGTCAGCCAGGCCAACTGCCTCGAGTGCAGCAATGGCTCTCTCCCTGCGTTCCCTGGCTTTTACCAACGGGTTGTACATCAGCGGCAACTCAACGTTTTCCAGTGCCGAGGTGCGTGAGAGCAGGTTATACGACTGGAAGACAAAGCCTATCTTCAGGTTGCGTATCACAGCCCTTTCGTTCTTCGACATCCCTGCCACGTTCACTCCGTCAAGGATATATGTACCTTCCGTAGGCCTGTCAAGGCAGCCAATAATGTTGAGCATGGTAGACTTACCCGAGCCGCTGGCACCCATTATCGCCACAAACTCACCCTGGCTGATCTTCAGGTCAACACCTCTGAGGGCATGCACGGTCACCTCCCCCACGTAATAGTCCTTCTTCAGTGAGGATATGTCTATTATTGCCTTCATCATCAGTTGCGTGTAGATGTGGTTGTTCTTGATCCCGTTGATGTGCTCTGCGTATTTCTCCTTCCGGGAAGCGTTGGCATAAAAGGATTGGAGGTCACCTCCTGCTCTTTCTTCTCCTTCACGGATGCGATTGTCATCTTTGTAACGACCTCGGTGCCTTCTTCCAGCCCGGATTTTACCTCCGTATTGTCTCCGTCGCTCGAACCAAGTTCTACCCGTACAGGGTGGATTCCCTCTTCATCCTTAACCCATACCCTGGTTGGCATTTTGAATCCCTCCGGAATGGTAACACCTTCCGGCATCTGGCCGCCGGACATGCCCTGCATTCCGCTGCCTGCTCCCATACCGGCTCCTCCGGGTGCTCCTGTGCCACTCATGCCTGCTGCCGGCCTGCCGGCGCCTCCGGCAATGCCAGTGCCTCCGACCGAGCCATTCTTAGAAGCCATCTCCTTTCCAAACTTTGCCAGAAATTCAGCCTCAGGGGTGAACTTCACGGCTTTGTAGGGAATGATGAGCACATCATTTATCTCCTCTGTATATATGACTATGTTGGCCGTCATACCGGGCAGAAGCTTCTGATCAGGATTGGGAGCATTGATTATAACAGTATAGGTTACAACACCCGATGTAGTGACCGGCGACAGCCTTATCTGCTCAACGGTGCCGGTAAACTTCTCATCCGGATACGCGTCAACGTCAAAATCAACACGCTGACCTCTCCTGATCATTCCGATATCTGATTCGTCTATGTCAGCCTCAACCTGCATCTGGGTAAGATCCTGGGCAATTGTAAAGATCTCCGGGGTGTTGAAGCTGGCGGCTACCGTCTGCCCTTCATCCACAGCCCTGTTCATTACCACACCGTCTATGGGTGAATATATTGTGGCATAGCCAAGCTGCACAAGGGACTTGTCATACTGCGCCTGTGAGTTCTTCAGGGTGGCCACCGACCTGTCATAGTTGTACTTTGCCTGATCGTAATCAGCCTCGGCAATCAGGTTTTTCTCCCAGAGAGATTTGCTGCGCTCATAGTTAGAGGCCTGGTACTCCATCTCAGCTTTTGCATTGTCAAGGGAGGCAAGCGACTGCTGCACACTTGAGCGCAGCGCTGTCTTGTCCAGCTCTGCAAGGACCTGCCCCCTTTTCACCGGTGTGTTGAAGTCCACATACAGTTTTTCAACTATCCCTGAGACCTGTGTTCCCACAACAACAGAAGTGATGGCCTCTAAAGTCCCAGTGGCAGTTACGGTTTTGACAATAGAACCCTTCGTTACTTTTGAGGTCTCGAAACTGTATGTCTTGCTCTTCTTGCAGCTGTGCACTGACAGCAGCGTTACCACAACGGCAGTCAGGATTACTCCGCTGATAAATATGTTCTTTCTTTTCATCTTATATCTTGTTTGGATGTTTGTGCTTAAAATGAGAGGGCGACTCCCCGGTAGAAGTCAATTATCTTGTGACTGTATACCAGTTCATACTTTGCCTGGAGCAGGTTGCTCTCGGCAGCTGTAAGGTTGGTTTTCTGTATAAGGAAGTCTACCGAATTCATTGCACCCAGCTTGAATTTCTCCTCTGAAACGTAATAGGATTCCAGGGATGCCTCGTACCGGTTTACTGCGGCCTCATAGCTGATGAGTGCTGACTCCGCATCCAGTACGGCCTGTTCCACCTCTTTTCGGAGCTGGTTCCGGGTATTGAGCTCATCAAGTTCTGCCGTAGTGATACCGTGCCTCGCCCGGGCAACAGCAGTCTTGTTCTGATTATTGCGAAAGATTGGTATCGAAGCCGACAATCCCACAGAGGGTGAAAATCCGCTTTTAAGCTGTGATCCCATCTCCGCCGCCTGAGTGAATCCGGTACTCATCCCTGCACTGAGCGACAACGACGGAAGGAATCCTCCCCTGGCTATTTCCAGGTCAATGGCGGCACTCTCACGGCTTAATGATGCAATCTTCACCTGGGGTTTTACCGCCAGAGCCTCCTCATAAACGGAGGCTGCATCAGCAGCGGGGACTGTTGAGATGATGGCATCAATATCCGGACGTGCGATCTCAAACGTTTCATCAACAGGATATTCCATCAACTGCATAAGGTTCAGCTTCGCCATCTTCAGGTTATTGATCGCTGTTGCCAGTGAGGACTCTTCTGATGCAAGCTGTGTCTTTACCTGGAGGTAATCGCTGTTGGCGACGGCACCCAGCGAGAGTCTCTCTGCCGACAGTGCCAGCTCCCCGCGGGTAGACTCAGACTGGTTACGGCTGTTGGTCACCTGCTCCTCTGCATAAAGTACCTGGAGATAGGCGCTCATGATACTGAGCGAGATGCTCTCACGGGTCTGGTCAGAGCTGTACTGCAGTGATCTGTATTCAAGACCGGCAAGCCTGACCTGGTTCCTCAGCTGAAAACCGTCAAACAGAGTCAATCCGCTGCTGAGAGAGGCGCTGGTGCGTGATGACCCTGTCCATGAGGTCTCACCCCCGATGCCTGTCTCCTGCTGCCAGCCCAGGTTTTCGCCAAGGGAGGCACTCAGTGAAGGCCATCGGTTGTCCTTAGCCTGTTGAAGGCTTATCTCGCCCAGGTTCACGGATACACCCGCCTTCCGTACCTGTATGTTCTGCTCCAGGGCATACCCGATGCAGTCTGTCAGTGACCACTGCTTCGGCTGAACGGGTCCGGCCGGCGGATCAGGGCGTGAAGCGGCGCCCGCAGTGCCCTGTCCCTGCTGGCCATTTGCTGCGGAAAGGAACGCAAAGAACAGCAGTGCAGTCACAATAAATAGTTTCGTTCTCATTCTTTTCATTTTGTGAAATATGATCAGACAAAACTATTACGGGCAGCTGCCGGCTGAAAATCTTTTAGACCGGCAGGCAGGATTCGCCGACGGAAGACGATCATTTACCGACGGAATGACAAGACGTTTTTGTGCAGGATTGTGTGAGACGGAGCTTGTGGCAACTGGTCAGGGAGAGGATAATCAGTTCCCCGGACAGGGTCCGGATAATCAAGTACCTGATCCTGGTTCGGTGGCAGTACGGATTCCTTCAGCTACTTCCGGGAGGATTCCCATCCTCACATATACCGGCCTGACCAGCTTCTTTAGCTCCGGCAGCCGCCTGTAAAAGACCAGCGCTCCCAGCAGACAGACTATACCTCCGATGAACATGGTCCAGGGTGTTCCCAGCCACTTGGCCATCCATCCGGCCAGCAGGCTCCCGAAAGGGGCTGTCCCCATCAGGGCCATTGTATAAAAGCTCATAACCCTCCCGCGCTTGTCTTCATCAGCAATAGTCTGAAGAATCGTATTGCTGGCGGCGGTGTGGGTCATCATACCCAGACCGGTAAAGAATATCAGGAACATTGATATAAAGAAGGATGAGCTCAGTGAAATTGCTATCAGTCCTGCCGAGAGCAACGCCGTCGCAGCAGGGATCAGCCGTCCCAGCTGCAGAACCGTATCGCGCGAAGCGAGGTAAATTGCTCCCAGAAGTGCACCAGCCCCCGCGCCCCCCATCAGGAAGCCGTATGTGTGTGAATCGCCCTGCAGTATATCCTTCGCGTAAACAGGCATCAGCACCTGGTAGGAAGCCCCCATGAGACTGACCAGAGCCAGCAACAGTATAATATGTTTTATCGGCACAAAGCCGAAGACGTAATCCATTCCTTCCTTCATCTCCCGGAACATGGGAACCCGCTCTTTCTTTTCGCGGGTCTCCGTCACATTCATCATCAGCAGCGAGGCGATGACGAAGATGTAACTGACCGCATTGATGAGGAAGCAGGCACCCTCGCCTGCCGCAGCCAGGAGTATCCCGGCTACGGAAGGGCCTATCAGCCTTGCACCGTTGAACATCATAGAGTTGAGTGCTATGGCATTGCCGATATCCTCCCTTCCGTTAACCATATTGATTACAAAGGAGTGTCGTGCCGGCATATCGAATGTGTTGATTATGCCCAGTGCCACGCTCAGCACAATGATATGCCAGATATCGAGGTTTCCGCTGAGGCTGAGCCATGCCAGCACGCCTGCCTGGATCATTGAGATGATCTGCGTCACAAGCATCACACGGTAACGGCTCCAGCGGTCAATGAGCACACCGGCAAACGGCGCCAGCAGAAACGAGGGTATTGAACCTGCAAACCCCACCACCCCCAGCAACACCTCCGATCCGGTCATCCTGTAGACAACCCACGGAAGCGCAATCCTCTGCATCCATGTGCCTATCAGCGAGATACTCTGCCCGCTGAAGAATAACCTGTAGTTGCGATGACGGAGTGAACGGAAGATAGTCTTCACTCTCAAAGGCACTGAATTGTTATTTGAACTTCCCGGCTTCATCAAAACTCTTTACGGTGATCAGGCAATGAATCCGGCCTGTCAGAAAACGTATCTTACATAAAAACCGCCGGGATGCATGCTCCAGCTCCATTCGCCGTCACGCCCGGAGGTCATTGATCCCGTTACCGGTGACTTGAACCAGTCCATGCTGAAGATGAAGGCGATTCCTGATACCTGTCCCGTCAGGAGGAGAAAGCCGTTTGAGGTGCCTTCGGACACGGGAAATGTCACCTCTGCCCCGTACTGAAATCCTATCGGCCCGGAGCTTAGCAGGAAGAATCCGAAAGCTGCTGCCGAAACCAGCAGCAGGGTGTAGTTTTCGGCGAAAGTGACACCGGCGAGGCTCAGCGTGGCCCCTGCGAGGGCAATCATTATGAAGGGGATCCGACGCCCGGAGCGGTCAGACAGTACAGGCATGATGATTGCACCGGCGATGCCACCAAGGATCATCAGTCCACCTGAAATGCCTGCCTGCTCTGCAGAAAAACCTCTCGGGCTCAGTATATTTTCAATCCATGTGGTAACCGAATTGAATACCCCCAGACCGATGAAAAAGATGAGCATGAGCCAGAGGAAATCCCTGTTGCGGAAGAGGAGCCGCATACCGTCAATGGCCAGGGCACGCTCCTCCTGGTCAGGACGGCAGGGCGGTGTGACAGGGCGCTCTTTTGCGAAGATAAAAAAGACAAAAGCGGTTGCCAGGGATATCGTACCATACAGTTTAAGCATGCCGTCTATACCCCTGCCGTTCACCAGGAACGGAGTGAGGCTCATGCCAAGCAGTATCCCGAAATACATCGCCAGTGTACCCAGCCCGGAAGCTGTGGCTCTCTCACTGACGGGAAACCATCTTGATGCCACCTTCGTGATTGAATTCAGAAGAAACGGCTGGCCGATGGCAATACCTATCTGGAAAATCAGGAGAAGATTATAGTCACTCGCGAAGAGTCCTCGCAACAAACCGAAAACACCAGTCAGGATAACACCGGCGCCGACACCTGCACGTATGCCGTAAGTGTCTATAATCCAAGATGCCGGTATCGAAACAATAAGATAAACTATCATAAAGCTCATCGAGAGAATGCCGATCTTCAGGTCGGAAACTCCGTAAAACAACGCGGCGTCCCTGGTAATGGGGGCAAAGGTGATCCACATTATCTGGTTGACAGCTATAGCAAGCATATAAACAGACAGCATGACCCACCTGTAACCGTAAACCCTGAATTCAGCTTCCTTCATGAGAATTGAATGTGTTTGAACTGCTCCTGTAAGCTTTAGACTTATCTGGCACCATTATCAGTGTGTAAAAGTAACTTTTCAGCAATTATCCGGTCATTTTTCTCAAAAAGATTTCAACCTGACGGTACGGGGATTAACAATCCCGGCCTGACTTACTACCGCTGAAATTTATAACTTGTGGCTTCAAAAAGAATCAGCAGTACTGAAGTCTGTTGTAAGCATATAATCTGACAAATAAATAATTCCCGTATGTATTACATTCTATTTTACAAGACAGCAGATAATTACATTGAGCGCCGGGCCCCCTTACGGGGTGACCATCTGGGGCTGGTAAATGAGTTTCACAATGACGGCAGGCTGTTTATGGCCGGAGCATTGGCGGAGCCCGCTGACGGAGCGGTGCTGATATTCCGCGGTGACACCCCGGAAGCAGCCCATGAATTCGTCAGCCGAGATCCTTATGTAAAAAACGGCCTGATCACCGAATGGTCTGTCAGGCCGTGGATGGTGGTGACAGATTAGTTTGAATCCTAAATTATCAAATCATATGAAAAACAAGCAATGCCTTTCCGGCAGGGCAATCCATTTTGCCGGGCTGCTGATAGTGATCCTTCTTGCGTCCGCATATAGAGTGGGTGCACAGGATCCCTTCATGCAATACCCTGACATACAGGGTAACACTATTGTCTTCGCCAGCGGCGGTGACCTCTGGAAAGTTCCTGCTGAAGGCGGAACAGCCTGCAGGCTCACATTCGGCGACGGCCGCGAAACATATCCGGAAATATCTCCTGACGGCAGCGGGGAGCCGGTGAAACTGACTTCCCTGGGGGCCGGGTATCGCTACACCCCGAAATAGTCTCCTGACAGCAAAAAGATAGCCTGGACAGACCAGACACTCACCCTCTGGTTTGTTGAAGCTGCAACAAAGGCAATTACTAAAGCAGACAGGGAGGACTACTGTGACCTCGAGTGGGAGATGGTCTATCAGAAGATTGCAGGCATCTATGCAATTACCCTAAAAAAGGATGGTAAATCACTGACGCCGTTTAAAAGTGACGAGGAGCCAGCTGCGGCTGCGGCACCCGTTGCCTTACCCGGTTGACAGGTAGTTAAGGTCATTATACCCTTTAAATATACTGCGAAGCAGGCTATGCTTAAACAGGTTTATATGACTTTAAATTTGCGACTCGTTTTTGCGGTGACTTTGTTATCCAATTAATATTATGTGAATTTGAAGTGGCGTTTCATAATTACATAAAAATGTATATCAAGAGAGAAATCGAACATGAAGTACTGACAGGAGCGTCCGGTTTTCCTGTTGTCACAATTACCGGTCCCCGCCAATCAGGGAAAACGACCATGATAAAACACCTTTTTCCGGATAAAAAGTACGTTTCACTCGAGAATCCCGACAATTACGAAATTGCCAAAAAAGATCAGAAAGACTTTTTTATGTTATGCAGGCCAACAGGAGATGCAATACCTGAATCACCAGCTAATTCACTTCAGAAATATTTCAGGGAAACTTAGCTCCTGATGAATTCATGACAGTTTAATGCTTAATCGAGATCGAGATCGAGCGCTCCAGT
>AMWB02020970.1_pt4 | contig 58303 bp, 56 predicted proteins | sample 200311 | NCBI WGS metagenome assembly AMWB02 (sample SAMN02737377, study PRJNA173069) | bioreactor metagenome | biome: anode biofilm in microbial fuel cells | place: USA: California | collected 2010-12-16 | reverse complement strand
GCCTGGGCATTGCCAATGGCTGCGGCCGCTACTCCAGTTCTGGTCCGGTCAAAGGTTTTCATGGCAATTAAAAATCCATAGCCCTCCCCTCCGATCAAATTCATCGCCGGAACTTCAACATTTTCAAATTTGATCTCATTTTGCACGGATGCGCGCTGACCCATCTTATCCAGCTTTGAAACCATTGTGATACCGGGCGAATCCCTGTGTACAGCAAATGCACTTAGGCTTCTTGATCCACGCTCCGGGTCCACCAGCGCAAAAACCGTGATGTATTCAGCGACTTCACCATTGGTAATGAATCGTTTATGTCCATTAAGAATGTATTTATCGCCATGTTTTATTGAGGTCGACTTAATGCCCTGTACATCAGATCCGGCAAGAGGTTCAGTGAGGGCATAAGCGGCAACGCCTTTTTTTTCGATGATCTCTCCAAAAATCCTTTTTTTCTGCTCATCGGATCCCATCAACAGCAACGGAGTCAAGGCCAGTGTGCTGGCATCAATGCAAATCCCGATCCCGGTGCATCCGTAACCCAGCTCTTCCGAAGCGATGGCCCCGTCAAAGATATTATGTCCATGCCCGCCAAATTCAACCGGCATCGAAGCATTGATGATCTTTTCATCATATGCGGCCCTCACAATATCCCATGGAAATTCAGCGGTTGCATCATACTTCATACGGTTTGGAACTATCCACCGGTTCGAGAAATCACGATATTTTTCAATGATTTCAAGTTGTCTGTTATCTAATTGGAAACTGATCATGGCTATAAATTGGTTAAGTTAACTTGAAAGAAAAAAGAATTCTCTAACAAATATAAAATAATATTGGTTGCCCCGGCAAGCTGCTCGTATTAATCCTGGCAAGCTTTACAATCAAAGCTTTTATTGTACATGGTCATCGCCTTCAGGCTCATACCCATGCTGGAGAATCCGCCATCATGGAAAAGGTTTTGCATCGTAACCTTTTTCGTGAGGTCAGAAAACAGGGTAACGCAGTAATCGGCACATTCTTCAGCGGTAGCGTTACCCAGCGGTGAATTACGTTCGGTAAAATCCATCAATCCGCCCATCACCCTAACCCCGCTACCTGCGGTGGTCATCGTTGGTGATTGGGAAATGGTATTAACCCTGATTTTTCTTTCCCTGCCGTAAATATATCCGAAGCTCCGTGCAATCGATTCCAGGAGCGCCTTGGCATCGGCCATGTCATTGTATGCATACAGGGTCCGTTGAGCGGCAATATAAGATAAAGCCACCACCGATCCCCATTCATTGATCGCATCCATCCGGTAAGCCACTTGCAGGAGTTTATGGAATGAAAGGGCCGAAATATCGAGAGTTGTCTTAAAATAATCATAATCCACATCATTATATACCCTCTTCTTTCTGACATTCATGGACATACCGATGGAATGTAACACAAAGTCGATCTTGCCGCCGAACTTTTCCATGGTTTTGCCAAAGACATTTTCGATATCGCTAACACTGGTTGCGTCGGCAGGAATAACGATCGTATTGCATGCTTTGGCCAGCTCATCGATCGTTCCGAACCTCATAGCAGTCGGTGTATTTGAGAGTGTAAATTCTGCGCCTTCTTCAAAGGCCTTAACCGCAACCTGCCATGCGATCGATTTGTCATCCAGGGCACCGAAAATGATCCCTTTTTTTCCTTTTAGTAGATTGTAAGCCATTTCGCTAAATTTTAACCGTTAAACAATCAGAATATTTGGGAGGTTGTGGTCAATAATTCTTCTGCAGCAGCCATCGAAGCGGAGGTGATTTCTCTCCCGCCGATCAGTTTGGCCAGTTCGGTTATCCTTTCCCTGTGATCAAGGAATTTTATGTTCGAGAACGTTACATTATCTTTATTATACTTGAAGACGGAATAATGATGCTGTGCTTTGCCGGCAATCTGCGGCAGGTGGGTGATGGCGATAACCTGCATGCGCCTGGCCGCTGATGATAGCACATCCCCTACTTTGCCGGCTATATCGCCGGACAGCCCATTGTCTATTTCATCAAAAAGTATCGTGGGTAATAATTTTTTGTCGGAAATGATGGATTTAATGCTGAGCATGACTCTCGACAATTCTCCGCCGGAAGCCGTTTCTGATAGTGGTTTTAAAGCATGTCCCTCATTGGCGTTAAAATAAAATTCTATTTTATCATGACCTTCCGGCATGATCTCCGCAGTAATTCCATGCCTGACTTCAAACCTGGCTTCAGGCATGCCCATATGCTGAAGCGAATGAACAATTTCTTTTGCCAGGGATGGGAATATAGCCTGGCGCTGTTTTGTCAAATTATTGGCGGATATTTTCAGTTCAGATTCCTGTATTTTTATCACATTCTCTAGTTCTTTTATCCTGCTTTCAAGGGAAGAAAATTCACTGACTTCCGCAGCCAGTTGTTCGGCAATCGCCATCAATTCCACAACTGATCCGGCGTGATGTTTGTGCTGAAGCCTGTAAACCAGGTCTAGCCTTTGTTTAAGAATCTCGAATTGTTCCTGGCTGAATTCGATGCTTTCATTGATGCGTGCAAGTTCAGCAAAGATATCCTTGAGGTCGATCAGATCGGATGTCAGACGTTGCAAAAGCTGTTCAATTCCCTGATGGTACGATGAAATACGGTGAAGATTGCTTTCCGACTGGGCCAGAAGATTGATTGAACTGCTTTCATCTTCCTGCAATAATCCCTGGACTGAATAGAGCGTGCTTTTAATTTCTTCAGCATGAGTGATCACCGTCAGCATCTCTTCAAGCTTTTCCTGTTCTTCGGCATATAGATTTGCTGAGGTCAGTTCATCAAGCAAAAACTTTTTGTAATCCAGGCTTGCCCGGGCATTTTCCTCCTGCCTGATGAGTTCGTTCAGTGATTCCCTGGACCGTTTGAGATCAAAAAACTTTAATCTATGCTCCTGAACCTCACTGGTGATCGCGGCGTAGCTGTCTATCACAGACCGTTGAAAATCAGGGTCATGCAATGATGAAGTGGCATGTTGGGCATGGATATCGAACAATGCATCACCCAGTGTCTTTAACTGGCTGATTGTGACGGGTGTGTCATTGATAAACGCCCTGGATTTCCCACCCGGGCTTATCTCCCTGCGCAGGATCGTTTGCTGGTCGTAATCCAGACCGTTTTCCTCAAAAAAGCCAGTCAGATTATAATTGCCAATCTGGAATGCTGCTTCGACGACACATTTACGCTTTGGATCAAGTAAATACTGGTTATCGGCACGTTTGCCCAAAACCAGGTCTAATGCATCCACCATAATGGATTTGCCGGCTCCTGTTTCGCCAGTGATCGCCGTAAATCCCTGGTAGAAATCAATATCCAGGTGATCGATCAGGGTATAATTTTCTATGGTGAGATGGGTCAGCATCCAGATTCGCTATTTCTGAAGGATTTTCTGGTACGACATCGCATTCGACGGATCAATCTCATTCAGCAATTTAACGGCGTTGGATTTTTCCGTTGGTGCCCCTTCCGAAAATATATTGACAAATTCATCGCGTTTGGAGTCGGAAATGATCTGCAGGATCAGCAGGCTTGGGCGGGATTGTTTGACCTGCTGGAGGTAGGATAAAGTCTCCAGGATAGCCGCCCGGCCTTTCTCAGGTTCTTCATACATAATATCCAGGCCTTTCAGGTGATATTCATAATAAAAGCTACGAATGCCACTATATGAAGGATTGGTCAGGTTTTCGAGCAGCCAGTAACGGTTCCTGACCCCTTCGGCGGAACTCCAGCCCTTATATCCGGAACTCTGCGCGGAATTAACAATATTCAGGGCTTCTTCATAATAAGGGTCCCCTCCGTCCATAATAAAAGAGTCAAAATCAAGTCCGATCATGACATAGGAATAAAAGGCGAGAACTGATGTAAGATTAGAGGTGAAAATACCTACACTAAAATCCAGTGGCTGATTCTCAATGTATTCAAATTCCACTTCTTTATCAATGTAATTCAGCAAAACAGTATTATATGACGAATTAAAAACCGGTCTCCGCAATGCGATCGTCATCTCACACCGGAAATAATCGGGCGATGGCCGGTCAGTAACATTGAATAAGATTGAACATTCAATCCGCTCATTGTATTTGTAATTATAATTGGTCCATTGCTGGTTGTTCATAAACTCATATATCGCATTTTTCAGCGTTTCATAAATTCTGCGATCCGATCCCTGTACCTGCTGGCTTCTCACATCGACAGTGCAGTATAACTCCTGTGAATGTACCCTGAGTAAGAATAAACATAAAAACAATATCAACAACAATCTGTTCATAAAGCTAAAGATTATCTCAGAAACAATATTAAATTGAATATCAAATTATTGATAAAATAGCATCAAGGATATCACGAGCAACTTCCCTTTTCGATTTTAATGGGAAGTGCAAGGTATTTCCATCCTTAAAGATAAGAGAAATCTTATTGGTTGGGGTTTTAAATCCTGCTCCTGTGTCGTTGAGTGAATTTAAAACAATAAGGTCCAGGTTTTTACTTTGCAATTTTTTTCTTGCATTTTCTTCTTCGTGGCTGGTTTCAAGGGCGAAACCGGCAACAATCTGTCCGGGTTTCCTGGTATGGCCTATTGAAGCCAGTATATCCTGCGTGGGTACAAGCTTGATCTCAAGTGGCGCACCCGATTTTTTCAATTTAGAGCCAGCTACCTGATCAGGCTTATAATCTGCAACAGCGGCCGCCATGATGACGATATCGGCTGAATCTTTGAGAATCATGCATTTATCATGCATTTCATCGGCTGTGGTCACATCGTACCGGACGATCTGGTCATTTTCCAGGGTAAGATCCGTCGGTCCGGTAACCAATGTAACACTGGCTCCTTTTTCGGCGAACTCTTCGGCAATGGAGAAACCCATTTGTCCGGAGGAATGATTTCCAATAAAGCGAACAGGATCAATTGCTTCGTAGGTAGGTCCAGCGGTAACCAGCACGGTTTTTCCTACTAATTTAGGGTCTTTGACGGTAAAATGATCACGTATGATCCTGAAAATATTTTCCGGTTCTTCCATTCTGCCGGCTCCGCACAATCCACTGGCCAGTTCTCCTACAGCCGGTTCGATAAGGATATTTCCAAATGACTGCAATATACCGACATTTTTTTGAGTTGCCGAGTGCCGGAACATGTCAAGATCCATTGCCGGGGCAAAAAATACGGGGCATTTGGCAGATAAGTAGGCCGTAAGAAAAAAATTATCTGCAATTCCATGTGCCATTTTTGCCATCGTGTTTGCTGAAACAGGAGCAAGGACATAAACATCTGCCCATTGCCCTAATTCAACATGGCTGTTCCAGCGGCCGTCTTTCGGGTCGAAGGGTTCAGAAATAACAGGATTCCCTGAGAGGGTCGATAGTGTCAGCGGGGTAACAAAATCTTTGGCAGATGCAGTCATCATGACTTTTACTTCCGCTCCTTCTTTCCTGAACAACCTGATCAGTGCAGGAACTTTGTAAGCTGCAATGCTGCCTGTAATCCCGATAACTATTTTCTTCCCTTTCAGCATAATCCACTAAACCGTTTTCTTCTTTTTAATGATCTCTTTATGAGGATTACGGAAGTATATCTGGTCATTCAGGTATTCATTCACAGAGATCAGCGTAGGCTTTGGCAATCTTTCATAGAACTTGGCGATCTCAATTTGTTCTTTATTTTCAAAAACCTCTTCCAGATTATCATTTGTTGTGGCGAATTCTTCAATTTTTTTACTCAATTCGTCTTTTATTTCCATGGCAACCTGGTTGGATCTTTTGGAAATAATAACCAGGGTTTCATAAATGTTGGAAGTCTGTTCACTGAATTTACGCGTGTCACGGGTCACAGCTTCCGGGTCAATCTTGATTTTCTTGTAATCCATATTATAGTTTAATTTATTATTAGCTCAGTTATTATAGCCGATTTCATTAACACCAACATGACTTTGTGCGATCCGGTTCATATTTTTAGCATCTTTCAGGTATTTCGTTTCCGGATATTGAAAAACCAATTCATTATATGCATCAAGTGTTGACTGGTAACGCTCGGTTTGTTTTGTGAAAATACTGTTTTCAGCGTAATTAAAATTTGATTTCAGGATAGAAAAAAGTATATCTTCTTTATATTCTGTATCGGGATATTCTTTCAATACATTGTTATATGAATAAATTGCCGCTTCATAAAGTTTCATTTTCAGGTACAGGTTGGCAATATCAAGGTCTTTACGCTGAAGTTTATCCCTTAGTTTATCGATAAGGTCGTTGGCTTCGGCCACTCTTGGGCTGCTGGAATACAGGTTGATGAAAAGCTGCAATTCTTTGATGGCTGTGTAAGTATTGGTCTGGTCAAGGCTTGAAACCGGGGAATCCAGGTAATAGCAATATGCATTCATGAACATGGATTCTTCTGCAAATGCGCTCCTGGGATAATTGGTCACAAACCGTTTAAAATAGTAACTGGCCAGCACGTAATCTTTCTGGTAGTAATAACAGTAAGCGTAATAGAACTGCATTTTTTCTGCTTTCTCTGTCCCCTGGTAAAAGTTGATCAATTGCTGGAATAACTGCAAAGCGCGGTAGTAATCTTTTTTCTCATAGTAATCTACTGCAGCTGCATATTTTGCTTCGTTGTCAGTACTTTTAACCAGTTTCTGATGCTTTCCGCAGCTAACCAGTACCAGTACTAATAATAATGAGATTATTTGAAGACGGTTAAAAAACATCGTGCAAAAGTACAATTTTTTGGTTTAGTGATAACGTAAGCCCTGTTCAAATATTATCATTTTCAATTCATTTGGTACAACGCAATTAATTAATAATTTTGCCGCTGCATAAATGAATTTTGATACTAACATTTTAAATTGATTGCCGTGGATATTTTTAAAAAGATTTCGGAAAAGATGGGGCCTCTGGGTAAGTATTATGAAGAAGGTCATGGATATTATTTGTTTCCCAAACTGGAAGGCGATATTGGGGATAAGATGAAATTTGGCGGAAAAGAAAGAGTCGTTTGGAGCCTGAATAATTATCTTGGCCTGGCTAATCATCCTGAGGTCAGAAAAGCGGATGCGGAGGCCGCAGCACAGTTTGGCCTGGCTTACCAGATGGGCGCACGAATGATGTCGGGACAGACTGTCTATCATGAGCAATTTGAAAAAGAAGTCGCTGAATTTGTCGGGAAAGAAGCTGCATACCTCTTGAATTTCGGTTATCAGGGCATGGTTTCCCTGATCCAGTCACTGGTTGATCGCAAAGATGTTATTGTCTATGATTCAGAGGCTCATGCATGTATTATTGACGGGATGCTGCTCCATTTTGGCAAAAGGTTCGTTTATCCGCACAATAACATGGAAAACCTGGAGAAAGAATTGCAGCGGGCGACTAAATTAGCCGGTGAAACCGGTGGTGGGATCCTTGTGATTACTGAAGGTGTGTACGGTATGGCCGGTGATCTTGGAAAACTTGATGAAATTGTTGCTTTGAAGAAAAAATACGAATTCAGGTTGCTTGTCGATGATGCACATGGATTTGGGACCATGGGAAAGACCGGTCGTGGTACCGGTGAACACTTTGGGGTCCAGGACGGAATCGACATTTACTTTGCAACTTTTGCCAAAGCTTTTGCCGGGATCGGTGGTTTTATTGCTTCTGACAAAGCCGTGATCAAATACCTGATGTATAACCTCAGGTCGCAGATCTATGCAAAATCCTTACCGGTTGCCATGACCATCGGTGCACTTAAAAGACTTGAGATCATGAGAAATGAGCCACAGCACCGGGAAAAACTCTGGACGATCGTCAATGCTTTGCAGAAAGGTCTCAGGGAAAAAGGATTTAACATTGGGAGAACCGAATCACCCGTAACACCGGTCTTTTTCAGCGGAGGGGTAAGCGAAGCCACGCAGATCACTTACGATCTTCGCGAAAATTATAACATTTTCTGCTCCATCGTCGTTTACCCGGTTGTTCCCAAGGATGTCATCATGTTACGACTGATCCCCACAGCAGTTCATACGCTGGAAGATGTCGAATACACGATCAATTCCTTTGCAGAGGTTAAAAAGAAGCTTGACTCGGGAAAATATTCCGATGGCCAGATCAAAGCCGTAAAGGTTTAATCTCCTCTTGAGCATAAGTCTGTTATCTTAACCGGGAAAACCTGATTATATGTCAGCAAAGTCCCAGCATACAACAAAGTCATATTCATTCCTCTATAAAATTTATAGAAGGCTGAAGTATGTCAGATACCGTAACAAACTGGTCAAAAATCAAAAGCTGGAAGTTGAGCTGAAAGAGCGTAATGAGCGGATACAGCAAATCCGGGATCAAAAAGAATTCATACTTTCTGAAAAACAGAGAACCAGGCTAAGGGAAAAAGTTGAGGCAAAAGAACGAAAGCGGATAAATAAGGAGCTCAAAGCTGAATTCAGGCAAAGTCAAAAGATGGCTAAACTTGAATGGAAAGAACTGACTACCGAAGAGCAGAAGAAAAGACGGGAATTAATCAAATCAGTCCGGAATGAAAGGAAAAAACTTCGTCGGCGAAGAATAAAATGGGCGTTCAGAAAATTTTTCATTTCTTTCAAATCGTTGAATATTAAGACCATTCAGCGGAAGCTAAAGTCTTTCAGGGAAAATGCTCCCAACCGGTACAGGATCTATAAGGTCGTTTTAAATTCCACGGTGCTGTTTTTGTTATCATATTTTGCCTTGTTTTTCACTTCCCAGGCAGTTACCGTTATTGCGGCCAGATTCTATGATTATCCAGCTACTGTTTATTATTATACAACATATTTCAATATAAGTCAGGAAGCCTGGTATCACGATTCCGTAAAAACAATCTTTTCAGCTGGTCCGGTCATCTGTTTTGTGATCGGTATCACGTTTCTGATCACTTACAGTAAAATGAAAGAAACTACCGGGTCGTTTAAGCTCTTTTTCCTTTGGGGTTTTTTACATTCGGTCAATATGTTATTTGGTGCGCTTCTTGTCGGAACCTTGTTTGAAGCCGGTGTCGGACATGTCATCAGCTGGATGTACATTATGGATACAGGCCGGGTATTATTTTCTATTATCTCGATTTTCCTGCTGGTCATTACGGGTTTAATTGTCACCAAGCCATTCCTGATATCAGGGAATACATATTATAATGAGATTAATCCGTATAACCGGACGCCTTTCATGATCGCCCAGGTACTGATCCCGTTTCTCGTCGGCAATTTATTCATGCTAATGCTTAGGCAGCCTCGGTTTGTCTTCTATGACACTTTTACCGGGCTGACCCAGGTGATCATCATCATACCCATCCTGATTACTTTTACCTCCTATAATGATTTATACTTTGAAGAGGACGAAAAAAATCCGCGAATAGCATGGATATCAATGGGCGTGCTGGCTCTTGCCTTATTTATTTTCCGGGTTGTACTTGAATTTGGAGTACGATTCAGCGGATAAGCATAATTAACGGTTCACGAGGAACTTTTTGATCCCGATTCCTTCTTCCGTATCGAACCGGATGAAATACAATCCCGGTTGTAAATTTCTGATGTCGATCCCGGAATATGGCGGATAGACCTGAATAGCAATAAGTTCGTGTCCTGTAATATCCGAAACTGTAATCCGGGAAACCGGAATGTCAGCGTCGAAATAAATATAACTGTTGCTGGCTGGATTAGGATATAGGCTAATAGCCCTATTTACCGCGTAATTGCTGATCCCTCCTACTCCATTAGGAACAAGTTTAATATCCAGCACGGTCGCTTGCCTGTTGACGACCTGGACATTGTTGACGACCTTTGTTTCATAGCCCGGAGCTGAAAATCTCAGGGTATAATTTCCGGCATAGAGCAAGCGATGGTAATTCCCGATTGGTAATGAAGAATAGACCCAGGAACTGTCTAAATCATGCAGAATGGTATATACCTCAGCTTTTACCGGCCAGCCTGAAACCGAATCTTTAATGGTACCCCGCACGCCGAAGGCGGATTGCTCAATATAATTCAGCATCGAGCGATAGTTATATTGCCAAAATGATGGCAACTGCGAAGGATCCGGCAATTTCACATCAGATATTTCAAGCGTAAATTCCCGCATCTGGTGAAAGTAGTTCATATAATCCTGCCGCCCGCCTGAAATAGTATACCAGGCATAGCCATTTGTGATCCCGTCATCAAAATCAGACATGTAATTTGAAGGTGCATAAAGATGAACGGTATCGGCATATTCATGGCATACGTACTGCCACCATTCATCGTCAGCCGCCAGCCTGCTCCAGGTATCCCAGGGGTAATTGCACACCTCTTCGCCACCATGAAAATTCGTTCCTGACACGAAGTGATTATCCTCGGCCAATTCCATGAACCGCATGGTTTCGGTCTGCCAGTCCTCACCATCCGGATGTGGTCCGTCTTCTGCGTCCGGATAATTGCGGTTGAGGTCGACCCAGAGCGCATTATACCTTCTGGCTCCGTCAACTGTACTGTTTCCGCCAGCATATGTACCGTCCGGATTGGAAAGCGGATTTATCCATATCTCAATGCCATTGACCATGTCTGTCACTTTTGGCACAGTACCGTAATTCGAAAGCAGGTAGTCAATAAGTCTGAGTGTCAGTATATATCCGGTCAGTTCATCTCCATGAATTGATGATGTATATAGGAACTGGGGTTCATTTTCTTTTAAACTGACATTATCTGAAATTTTTGCGAACAGTATCTCCCTCCCCTGGTTCGACTGCCCGATGGAAAACACCTGGCACAGCGAAGGGTATTGTTCTGCAAACTGGTACATCAGGTCCACATAAGCATCATAAGTCGGGTAAAAATCCCATTCTTCAATATCCCTCAAATTAATCTGATCCAATATTTTCAGTTCACCGTGAAAATCTCCGGGATGCGGCAGTATGTCATAAGCCAGGCCATACTCAAGAAACCTTGCGAACTCCTTTTTATTCGCATACGCAAAAACTTTTCCGGAATTCTCTACCCGGTCAATTGAAATACCATGACTTAGCTGTTCGATCAACGAACGGTCAGAAGCAAAAAAACTGAAGTACTTTTCACCTTCATCCTGGAATATTTTTTCAATAAGATCAATCTTAGTAGCTGGTTGACTGATCGATACGAAATGAAATGTGGATAAAATGAGTACGATTAAAATCGATATATAATTTAAGTGTTTCATGATGTAACTACGTAGATTATTCAGAATACTAAAAGGTGAGTTGATTTTTGAGTACGAATTCTATTTGCTCTGAAATCATGGTATGAACATTTTTGTTCACTTTAACAAGGGGCAACCTGACATTGCTTTTGCATAGCCCGAGTATTTCGAGCGCCGCCTTGATCCCTGAAGGATTTCCATCCAAAAAGAGAGCATTGGTAAATTCCAGAAGGGTGAAATGTATAGCCCTGGCCTTGATGAATTTTCCCTTCAGGCAAAGATTCACCATTTCAGAAAATTCCCTGGGGAATGCATTGGCCACCACTGAAATTACGCCATCCGATCCCAGTGCCATCAGGGGTTGTGTTAGCGCATCATCACCAGAGATCACGAGAAAACCCTGTGGACGGTTCTTAATCAGCTCCATGCATTGCATAAAGTTTCCGGAAGCTTCTTTAATACCGATGATGTTTTTAAAATCCTGGGCTAGTTTCAGCGTTGTTTCAACGGAGATATTCTGGCTCGTCCGTCCAGGTACGTTATACAGGATAACAGGAACCGGACATGCCCCGGCAATGGCCTTATAATGGCTATAAATTCCTTTTTGCTGTGGTTTATTGTAGTATGGGCAAACTGATAATATAGCATCTACCCCTTCAAATGATGTGCTTTTTATAGCATTGATCACTTCCTGGGTATTATTTCCTCCCAATCCTGCAACCACCGGGATTCTCTTATTCACAGTTTCAACAACAAAATCCAGGACGGCTACTTTTTCATCACGTGAAAGTACAGCAGACTCCCCCGTAGTACCCAGCGCTACAATGTAGTTTACACCTCCATTGATCACATGTTCAATGATTTTTTCAAATGAACCGAAATCAATATTTCCTGAATCGTGAAATGGAGTGACAATCGCAGTTCCCGTTCCTTTGAAACGCTCAGACATTTTCCTTGGGATTTAAAATGGTTAAATACTCGTGAATTTGGTTCAGAAAATCAATCTGGTCATGATTTTCTGCCGAAAGCAGCATAATATCATAAATGAACGATAGTTGACTGTATTTTTCTGCCGGCATATCTTTATCGTATGCACCGACTTTGAGTCTTGCCCTGGAAAGACCTGCAATATAACGTAATGGAAATATATCCCCGGATGCTATGTTAATGCAGATATCAAAATCAGTATCCACAAAATCCTGGACACATACTGCTTTTGGAATATAAAACCAGTTCATCTGCTTTTGATCAAAGAAATCAAAAGAAAGCACCGGTAAAAACTGGTTTGTTACATTTTTATTACTGGCATAACCAAGTGCCTTCACCTTAATTTTTTTTTCCTGGAATTTCGAAATGTATTTTTGAACCGAATAGTAGACTGATTCCTCGTTCAGTTCGAACAGGATACCGATAGAGCCGGCTGAATTAATATTGACCAGCCTTTTATTTCTGTCCAGGGATGAAATCCCCTTATTCAGAAAATAATAGCCAATCTTATATCTGATTTGCTGTATAAAATTCATCTTAAATACCCGATGGGAATTGTAAAAGTAACAAGAATTTAGGAAACAGGGATCAAATTATTCCCTCATTTATCATTTCGCTTTTTAACATGTTTTAATACAAGTAAATTCAATGGATTTGATCCAAGTCCTGTGATATTTTTCTGCGTAAACCTCAGAACCTGGTCGTAATACAGAATAACTACCGGTGCTTCGTCCATTATGATCTGGTTCATTGACCAGTAGATTTTAATCCTCTCTTGTTCATCAATGGTTTTTTGTGACAGTACATAGAGCGAATCATATATTTTTCGCTGAAAATGTGTGTAATTAGGACCTTTCGGCGCGAAATTACCACTGGTAAATAGTGAAAGGTAGTTTTCCTCATCCGGATAGTCTGCGATCCAGGATGCCCGGAACAGGTCTATCTTCGAATATGCCTTTAATTGCATTAAAGTTGCAGCAGGATTCACTTCGATATTAATTTTCAGACCTATCTCACCCAGCTGATGCTGCAGGTATTTAAATATATCTACATACTCAGCCGTTGTGTGCAGGGTAATTTCAGGAATTTCAGCCGCATCAAGGAATCCGGCTTCCCTGATCAGGCGACGTGCTTTTTCCGGATCGTAGGTATAAAATGGATTTTTATCTTCAAATGCAGGCAGTCCGGGTGGAATTATCCCGTAGTGTCCCGCATAACCAATATTATTCCTGAGATAACGGATCATTTTTTCCCTGTCAAAGCCACAGTTAATCGCCTGCCGCACTTCCTTATGCTTTAGCGGGCTATTTTTAACGAGATCAAGATTAGTATCGACGAGTATCCCGAGATATTCGGTATTCAGGAAGGGTTGCGACTCGAGGTTGAACCGGTCATTATATTTATCCTGGAGACGGCCGTCGCGGGTCAACAATTCATCTTTATAGGACTGATCCAAACCAGAAATGAAATCCAGGTTTCCTTTTACAAATTCAAGAAAGGCTGATTGCTTATCGATGAGAAAGGTTACTGCAACCGCATCCAGATAAGGAAGGCGCACTCCCCGGTCGGTTTCAAAATAATGGTCATTTTTCAGCAGAACCAGTTTGACATTTTCCTTCCACGCCTGAAACCTGAATGGCCCTGTGCCGACCGGATTTCGTCTGAATTCATTCCCGCTTTTGCGGATCACCTCTTCAGGCACGACACTGCAGTAGATCATGGTAAGAATACCGGCAAACGGTGCGAAAGGCTCGGTCAGGGTAATCCTCAGCGTCGTATCATCCAATGCCGAAAAAGCATATCCGGAAAGGTCTCTGGCGACTTTTGAAAAAACCCAGGCCCCGGGTGAAGTCATGGCCGAATCCAGTATCCTGTTGAAACTGAAAACGAAATCGCTGGCCTTGACCAATCTTCCCTGGCCGTTATGAAAAGAGGGATGATCATGAAAATAAACATCGTTGCGAAGATGAAAGGTGTAAACAGTTCCAGTGCTGTCTGTTTCCCAGGTTTTAGCTATGCATGGCTGGATATGCAGATTGTCGTCAAGTTGCAGAAGACCATTATAGATCTGGTTGCATGCCCAGATATTGGCCTGATCTTTTGCATAGGCAGGATCGAGCGAGGTAATGTTGGAAAACTCGTTATACCGGAAAACCGTCAGGGATGAATCTTCCTTAAAAGGCTGACTACAGGAATGTATGAATAATGCGATCAATATGACCGTTAAAAGTCTGTGCATCTTTCCGGATTTTACCACAATGATAATAAAATTCCGGAACTAAGTATCAGCTGGCGTTGCGTGTAGAATCGGCCTCACCTTTAATGGTGAAATCAATGGGATTTAAGATTTTCTCTTTCGTTAAGGCATGATGGATCACATCGATCATTTTGTCGACATAAATAAAGTTCAATCCATCAATATAATCTTTCTTGACTTCTTCTATATCTTTCTTATTTTCAACAGAAAGAATGATATTTTTAATTTTAGCGCGTTTAGCTGCAAGAATTTTTTCCTTGATACCACCAACCGGTAAGACTTTTCCTCTCAGCGTAATTTCGCCGGTCATGGCAAGATCATTGCGGGTTTTCTTCTGGGTGAAGGCAGAAGCAAGTGCAGTAAGCATTGTAATACCTGCAGATGGTCCATCCTTTGGGGTTGCACCTTCAGGCACATGCAGATGCACATTCCAGTAAGGAAAAACGTCCGGGTTAATGCCCAGGCCGGGCGCATGTGATTTAAGAAATTCATAGGCAATAGTCGCCGATTCCTTCATCACATCACCGAGGTTCCCGGTAAGGGTCAGGTTGCCTTTGCCTTTGCTAAGGCTGACTTCAACAAAAAGGGTCTCCCCTCCTGCTGCAGTCCAGGCAAGTCCGGTCACCACACCAGGTACATCGATCCGGGAATCCCGGTCTTTCTGGTACCTTGCCACGCCTAAGATTTTTTCAATTTCCCCATCCGTAAGTTTAGGCTCGTAATCCTCTTCCATAGCCACATATTTCGCCCGGTTCCGGACAATTTTGGCAATGACTTTCTCCAGCGACCTCACCCCGGATTCGCGGGTATAATCATCAATGATCTTTTCAAGGATTTTTCCGGAGAATTTAACATGCTTTTCCTTGAGTCCATGCTCCCTGATTTGTTTTGGGACCAGGTGCCTTTTAGCTATCTCCACCTTTTCCTCCAGGAGATATCCGCTCAGGTCAATCACTTCCATACGGTCGCGAAGCGCCGGGTGTATTGTCGATAAAGTATTTGCCGTTGCAATGAACATGACCCTGGAGAGATCGAAAGTGATCTCCAGGTAATTGTCATAAAACTCAAAATTTTGTTCCGGATCCAGGATTTCAAGCAATGCAGCCTGGGGATCACCCTGGATATTACTGCCGCTGACTTTGTCAACTTCATCCAGAACGAATACCGGATTGGCCGAACCCGCTTTACGCAGGCTCTGGATTATCCTGCCGGGCATAGCACCAATGTAAGTTTTCCGATGCCCCCTTAATTCGGCTTCGTCGCGTAATCCGCCAAGTGACACCCGGATATAATTGCGGCCAAGCGCCCTGGCGATCGATTTGCCAAGTGAAGTCTTGCCCACTCCCGGAGGCCCTACAAAGCATAGAATAGGCGACTTCATGTCATTCTTCAGTTTGAGAACGGCCAGGTGTTCAATGATCCTTTCTTTGATCTTTTCCAGTCCGTAATGATCTTCATCCAGTACCTGCTGTGCCTTCTTCAGATTAAACGAATCGGTGGTATACTCGTTCCAGGGAAGCTCGACCATAGTTTCCAGGTAGTTCATCTGAATCGAGTACTCAGCGGCCTGAGGGTTCATCCGCTGAAGTTTCTTAAGCTCCTTATCAAATATATCCGCGACTTTTGGCAACCACTTCTTTTTCGCCGCTTTTGCCTTCATTTCATTGATTTCCTGCTCATGAGGGCTACCGCCAAGCTCTTCCTGGATTGTTTTAAGCTGCTGGCTCAGCAAATAATCGCGCTGTTGCTTGTCCAGATCAAGCTTCACTTTATCCTGGATTTGCGTTTTAAGTTCCAGCATATGAAGTTCCTGGGCCAGTGAAGTCAGGACATCATTGGCCCGCTTCATCAGGTCAGGTGTTTCAAGGAGTTTTTGCTTCTCAACCAGCTCTATATTCAGGTTGGAAGAAACGAAATTGACGAGGAAAAACGGGCTGTCGATGTTCTTGATCGCAAAAGCCGCCTCTGAAGGTATATTCGGCGATAATTTGATGATCTGGATGGCCAGGTCTTTGAGGGAAGCAATAAGCGCCAGGAAATGTTCATCATGTTCATGAACTTTATCAAAGTCAGGCAGGTCTTTAATCTTTGCCCTGAAATAAGGTTCGTCCTGGATAAAATTTTCAATCTCAAATCTTTTTTTACCCTGGATGATCACTGTCGTATTGCCATCAGGCATTTGCAGTATTTTTATCAGGTGGGCCACTGTTCCCACTTTGTACAGATCCTTTTCTTCGGGATCTTCAATCGAGGCGTCCCGTTGAGCTACAACGCCTATTGTCCGGTCATTCCGGTATGATTCACGGATTAACCGGATGGATTTATCCCGGCCAACTGTTATTGGAATGACAACACCTGGGAACAGCACAGTGTTTCTTAATGGCAGAATGGGAATTGAGTCGGGCAATTTTTCTGCTTTCATCTGCTCTTCTTCCTCGGTTGAAAGCAGCGGAATAAATTCCGTATCATTATCCAAGGATTCTGAAAGTCCGTTTATATTGAAAAGATCATCCATATGGTGATGTGTCAAATTGTCAGAAATAAATTAATATCGGTCTGTTTTAGCTGAACATGATTTTATAATTCTCACTATAAGAAATATAGATCACGACTGACCTTATCAGGCCATCATTACTGTCAACTTATGTGCCAAATATCAGTCCGGGTAATGAATGGATGAAAATATTCAAATTCAGGCAATGGGTTCCTTGGTCAAATTGAACACATCCCGAAGGATATCTTCTTCGATCTGGTCAAATTCAAGACCTCGGCGCTGAAATACTTTTTTTGCAACCGATACTGCCCGGTCGATGTGATAGGATTTCATTCCCGACGGGCCTCCCCAGGAAAAGCTGGGGATAAAATTGCGTTGATAACCGGCCCCGAAAATATTTGAATTGATCCCGACAACAGAGCCGGTATTAAACATTGTATTAATTCCACATTTGGAATGATCACCCATGATCAGCCCGCAGAATTGCAAACCGGTCTCAACAAACGTCTGGTCGGCATAGTTCCATAGTTTGATGTTCTCATACGTATTTTTAAGATTGGAGGTATTGGTATCAGCACCGATATTGCACCATTCACCGATAACGGAATTTCCCATAAAACCATCATGAGCTTTATTTGAATAGGCAAAAAAGACGGAGTTATTGATTTCACCGCCAACTTTGCAATAAGGTCCAATAGTCGTAGGTCCATAAATTTTTGCGCCCATTTTAACGACAGAATGGTCACCCAGGGAAAACGGGCCCCGGATCATGCTACCTTCCATAATTTCGGCCTCTTTTCCAATATAAACGGGCCCGGATGAAGCATTCAGGATACAGCACTCCACCTTTGCTCCTTCTTCCAGAAAAATCTTATCCCCCAAGACCTGGTTGGTCTTGCTGACCGGAGCAGATTTCCTGCCGTGGGTCAGCAGTTCAAAATCTTCTTCAATGGCCCGGCCGTTTAGTGCAAAAATATCCCAGGTGTGATGGATTTTGAGTATGTCACTTTTTGATTCGACCATATTGACTTCATCAACTTTCTCTTCGTCAAGCGTATCGAGCTCAATGGCGTGAAGTCGCATTGCAATGATGGCATCTCCCTGGAATAAGACTTCGCCAGTTTTTAAATTCAGGATTTCAGTCAGCAAAACTTTGTTGGGGCAAACCGAGCCGTTGATCATAATATTGTCATCTTCCCGCAGAATAGGAAATTTTTTCCGCAGATAAGCTTCCGTCAGGGTTGAAGTTTTTTTTCCAAGATATCTTTCCCACTTTTCACGAATCGTAAGTATACCTACCCTGATATCGGCAACCGGCCTTAAATACGTAAGCGGAAATAAGTTACTCCGCCTGAAATTATCGAACAATATAAAATTCATAGGCTATTTTTTGGCTAAAAATAAATAAAAAAGCCCTTCGCGAAGGCAAAGGGCTGAAGTATCGTGAACAACATGGTTTACTCTGTCGGGTTTTCCTTCTTTTCAAGATGTTGTTTGTACCTGTTCTTAAATTTATCAACCCTTCCCGCGGTATCGACCAGTTTCATCTTACCTGTAAAATAAGGATGTGAGGTACTGGAGATTTCAAGTTTTATCAAAGGGTATTCTTTTCCGTCTTCCCAGGTAACGGTTTCTTTTGATTTCGCCGTAGATTTAGTCATAAAAGAATAACCATTAGACATATCTTTAAAAATGACGAAACGATAATCTTTGGGATGAATGTTCTTCTTCATGGTATTAATCCTTTTCAAATTCGGGCTGCAAAGGTACTAATTTTATTCAAATAACAAAATTCAGGATGTAATTTTTTAAACATGGGCATTGTTCCATTAATTGATCATTACCTGCCCATCCATTCTAACGTAAAATCCTCCAGCGGTTCTAAAAATTCGAAGTTGATCTCCTGATAAATAAAATTGATTTTATCCATGTGGGCAAACCGGTCCCCGCCCAAATAACTAACCACATGTTCCAATTTTACTATACTGACATTTTGCAGGTGAATAACATAATAGCGGGTAAACTCCGGGCCCGGCTCAGTAGACTCCTGATAAAAATTAAGATGAACCGACAATAATTCTTTGGTAAATAACTTTTCAATTAAATCAACGGTAGTCTCATCAATATCTTTGATGATTGAAAACATGTGATGCTGGGGAAAATTATTGATCAGCATACCGGTTACGGAATCGAATGTATTGTTTATATACCATTCGAGGCTAAACACTTTACAACAATTATTGCAATATTCAAAATCATACGGGCCATCGACACCTAAAATTTCCATACCAATGATCCATCGCGGGTCGGCTGCATCTACCTGGTTCGCCGACATCGCAGCAGCGGTCGTTTGTACCGTGTTGTCAGGGAATTTCACACCTCCTGTCATGGTCTGTATCATTCCGGAGGATGTAAATTTGGAAGCAGGGCTGCTGGTTCCAACACCAACATTGCCAGCACTGGAGACAAACAAACCTTCATTACTGCCATCGTCGGATAACCAATTGCCATTCATCCTGATATTATCGCGCATGTTCAATTTACCGTTGACATCCAGTTGTTCTGCCGGGCTTGCCGTTCCAATCCCTAATTTGCCGTTACTATCCTGAAAAGCAATCGAATTCTTCAATGTATCATCGTCACTGAATTTGGCCAGGTAGCCAGGATCACCGCTCCCGGCCAGGTGGCTGGCAGGTACTTGCCAGGAAGCCACACCATTTTCATCTGACGTCAGTATGTAACCGTTTCCGGTTGAAGATGACAAAATAAATCCTGCAGTCCGGGTTGTCCCGGCCACATCCAGTTTAAAAGCCGGTGAAGTGGTTCCGACACCAACATTCTGCCCCGGTGCTTTAACAACCAGTCCCGTTGTTTCAAAATTATTTCCGTCCCAGGCTTGCAAGTGCAGGTAACCGGCATCCGGTGAACCAAAATGCATGATTTGCCCGGCTTTTAATGAATCTTCCCGAAACAGGATCAACGGTTGAAAATTGTCAATATCCAGATTCCCTTTGATGTCGAGTTTCTCAGTCGGCGATTGTCTGCCAATGCCGACACTATCGTCCGGATTGGCCAGGAAAGTGGACTTATCAGAAGCATTCCTGATCCATAACACAGCATTGGATGAGGAGGTCAGCAGTGTCCACTCGGGAATGTCAGGCGTTCCTCCGTTGTAATAAAAACCTGCGGCGCCATTCGTTTGAAAGATCAATAATCCTGTCGCCGGCTGCTCAATATCGTCTTTCTGGTCAGCGGTAAGACGGGGTACAAGGAATCCTTTGGTCGTTGATTCCAGGTCAAGCAAGGCAGAACCATCCGGATCCGCAGTGCCTCCATCATTAATTTCCACCTGGGAATATCCCGTTATTAATGCTCCGGTAAACACTAAAAACATCAAAATACGTGGTACAAGGGCTTTCATGGTGTAAGGCTTAAGACATTGTAATTCACCTTACAAGATACGAAAAAAAAAGGAGAAATTTATAAATTCAGTAAAAATTTCAGGGTATCAATACCATCTGCATAGTCCCAGAGTTCAGGCCTTTGACTCTGCCCTGGCTGAATAGCTGAATTTATTGATTCACTGACGGATACGATACACTGCACCTGGTCCTGGATTTCTTTCAAATGACCGGACAATTGCTGAACAGAACGGTAACTTTCAACATAAAGCACCGAGATGGGGGAAATCAAAGCCTGATCCCGTTTGATCAACAGAAAGCCATTGTCTTCATGATGTATTGAGTTGATCAGCATGATCGACTTCTGGTAATCATAGTTATTCCGGTATTTATGATGATTTGAAAAAAATTCATAACGTTTTAAAGCTTCAAATAGCTTCCTGAAATCAAATCCTTCGGGAACATATATTTTAGATATGTTGCGACAACCCAGGCCGAAGTACAAGAAAATATCATCCGCCAGCTTTATCATTTCTTCTTCAGTCTCCTCCCCTGTCAATACAGCGGTTCCATTCCGGTTTTTCCGGATGATATGTGGATACTTGCCGAAATAGTAGTCAAAATACCTGGACGAATTATTGCTGCCGGTAGCAATGATGGCATCAAAATTATTCAACGGTCCGGTTGTCAGTTGAAACAAAAGCTCATAAGCCGGATTGATCATGCTTAAAACCTTGAGTACGGCAGGAATGAGCACCTCGTCGGATGACGACAATTTGATCAGTGCCCGGTTGCCTGATGTAAGGACACAAAGCAGATCATGTAAACCAACCATCGGAATGTTGCCCGCCATGATGATCGCCACGGTTTTTGGCTTATTTCCAGGTGTCCATATTGGCGAATACCGGCTGATCCATGTTGAGATTTTATCTTCCTGTAAGGCATTCGACCAGGCATGAAAGGCAAATTTCACAAAATCAGGAATAAACCATGGATTGCGTTGATAAGATTGCATGGCGGCATCCAGTAACAGATTGACCTGATCAGATTCCAAACTGCTGTTCTCATCTGACGAAATGGCGACCTGCCCGAAAATCTTTCCCAGTCGCGAAAAATCTTCCACTATTTTCTCTTCCCTGATCATAATCCTGAATTGACAGAAGGCAAATTTAGGCTTTATTTAAATAAGGTCAATTCTTGTAAAATACGCCATAAATATTATATCTTTGCTCAATTGTTAATTAATAAACATAAACCAAATCAAGGTTTTTTAAATTACATACTGCTATGAAAAAACACAATTTTTTTGCTGGCCCATCGATACTGCCGGCTTACACTGTTGAGAGGACTTCGGAAGCGATCCTCAATCTGAATGGAATAGGTTTATCATTGATGGAGATTTCCCATCGCAGCAAAGATTTTCAAGCTGTCATCGACGAAGCTGTCGCACTTTTCAAAGAGTTGCTGAATATCCCGGAAGGTTATTCGGTCTGTTTCCTTGGAGGTGGCGCCAGCCTGCAGTTCGCCATGGTACCATACAATATGCTTGAAACCAAAGCTGCTTACCTGAATACCGGTGAATGGGCATCCAAAGCAATCAAGGAAGCTAAAATGTTTGGCGAAGTGATCACCGTTGCTTCTTCGGAAGACAAAACCTTCAATTATATTCCGCGTGGATTTAATGTTCCGAAAGATGTTGACTATTTTCACGTAACTAGCAACAATACGATTTACGGTACGGAATTGTTTGAAGATTTTGACTTTGGAGTACCTCTGGTCGCTGATATGTCGTCCGATATTTTAAGTCGTCCGGTCGATGTTTCCAAGTATGCTATGATTTATGGCGGCGCCCAGAAAAATTTAGGGCCTGCCGGGGTAACTTTTGTGATCGTTAAAAATGATGCTGTTGGTAAAGTGACCCGAAAGATTCCGACCATGCTGAATTACAAAACACATATCGATAAAGGATCGCTTTATAACACACCTCCGGTTGTGCCTATTTATGCTTGTCTCATGACCCTCAGGTGGTTAAAGGAGCTTGGCGGGGTTAAAGCTGTCGAAAAGCTGAACATTGAGAAATCCGGCAAACTTTATGCGGAAATTGACCGTAATCCACTGTTCCGGCCAACCATTCCGAATCCGGCCGACAGATCCAGGATGAATGTGTGCTGGATCATGAATGATCAATACAAACATCTCGAAGAAGGATTCCAGGCCTTTGCAACTTCGCAGGGAATGGTCGGGATTAAAGGCCATCGTTCAGTTGGCGGTTTCAGGGCTTCCCTGTATAATGCCATGCCCATGTCAAGTGTTGAAGCACTGATTGCATGCATGCAGGAATTTGAAAAGCAAAATGCTTGATTTTTTAAACAATTAATTATAATTTAGTGGATTATGAAGAAAGTTTTAGTTGCAACCGATAAGCCATTTGCAGCAGTTGCTGTGAAAGGCATCCGCGAGATTGTTGAAAAGGCAGGCTATGAGCTTTTATTGCTGGAGAAATATACAGATGCTGCCGATCTGCTGAAAGCCGTTGAGCCGGCCGATGCCATGATCGTACGCAGCGACCTGGTAACCCCCGAGGTTATCAAAGCCGGGAAAAACCTGAAAATTGTTGTCAGGGCCGGTGCGGGATTTGACAATATCGACCTGCCCGCTTCCACAGCTGCTGGTGTCGTTGTTATGAATACTCCCGGACAGAACTCCAATGCTGTTGCCGAGCTGGTTTTCGGTATGCTCGTATACCAGATACGCAACCATTTCAACGGTTCTTCCGGCACCGAACTTTTGGGTAAAAAGCTGGGCCTTCATGCCTATGGTAATGTCAGCAAGAATGTTGCCCGTATTGCCAAAGGATTTGGGATGGAGGTTTTTGCGTTCGATCCGTTCATCCCGGCTGAGGAAATTGTTAAGGACGGGGTGACGCCTGTTGCCGATCTTAAAGAGCTTTACTCGAAATGCCAGTTCGTGTCACTTCATATACCGGCGAATGAGAAGACTAAAAAATCGATCAATGCAGAGTTATTGTCACTGATGCCTAAAGGTGCCACCCTGGTGAATACAGCCAGGAAGGAAGTGATCAATGAAGAGTCGTTGCAACAGATGTTTGCGGAAAGGGAAGACTTCAAATACGTATCCGATGTTGCACCGGATTGTCTTGAAGCTTTAAAGGAAAAATTCACCGGCAGATTTTTTGTTACACCGAAAAAGATGGGCGCCCAGACTTCAGAAGCAAACGTGAATGCAGGGCTGGCCGCTGCAAGGCAAATCGTGGATTTCTTTGAAAAAGGAGATGTACGGTACAAGGTAAATTAACCAACTTAACATATGGAGGCTGTTTCGATGCAGCATTTATGAAAATGTGAAACAGCCTCTCCTCTGTTATTTTTTTAAAGTAAACCAATTAAGAATAACTTCGATGGATGCTGCATCTAATGAAAGAAACCTGACATTTTTCAGGTTTGAAGATTTAAGAATCTACCACAAAGCACTGGATTACATGACATGGGTCCATAAAGCAAGCCTGACGGTTCCTGACTCGACGAAAGATAACGTCGGGCTGAGGTACAATGAATCAGCCAGGGCCATCGCCCTGAACATTGCAGAAGGATCAGCACGAAACAAAAGCCAGTTTATTTATTATTTGAAAATGGCGAAGAGTTCTGTCCGTGAATCCCTTGTGCTGACGTCTGCCTTGAAACAATACGGTTATCTTACCGACAGGCAGGAGAATGAATCAAGAAACTTTTTGATGGAATTGACTAAAATGATTGGCGCCCTGATCTCATCCCTACAGCGAGGACCGACAGGCAACCACGATGAAGGCGAAGATGAACTTGAATTACCGCCACATCCATTTGACTCGGAGCACTTTTAAAAACTGATGTTTAACGATTAATTAAATTTATGGCAATTATTAAAGCTTTCCGGGGGCTCAGACCCCCCAGGGAAATAGTTAAGAATTTAGCGTCCAGGCCGTATGATGTTCTGGATTCTGATGAAGCAAGAGTAGAAGTCGATGGAAATGAATTTTCACTTCTGCATGTCATTAAACCTGAAGTAGACCTGCCCAGGGACATTGATCACTATGCCCAGGCAGTATATGATAAAGCCCTGGAAAATTTCCTGAAATTCCAGGCCAATGGATGGCTTCTCCAGGATGATGAGCATTACTTGTATATCTATGCCCAGACCATGAACGGGAAAACTCAATATGGGCTAGTGGCTTGTGCGTCTGTAGAAGATTACATGAACGGTATCATCCGTAAACATGAGCTGACCAGGCCGGACAAAGAAGAGGACCGTAAAAAGCATGTCAGGATTTGTAATGCCAATATGGAGCCGGTTTTTTTCACCTATCCGGCGCATAAGCTGATAGACGGCATTATTTCAAATTATGTTGCAGCCCATTCACCTGAATATGATTTTACCTCGGTCGACGGGATCGGGCACCATTTCTGGGTGATCAGGGATCAAAATATTATCCGTGACCTTATCGGGCTTTTTAAAACAATCCCGTACACTTATGTCGCTGATGGACATCACCGTACCGCGGCTGCCGCCCTGGTGGGCAACGAAAAGAAGCTGGCCAATCCAAACCATAACGGCACTGAAGAATATAATTACTTCCTGGCTGTTCACTTCCCGGATGATCAACTGACCATTATCGATTATAACCGCGCGGTTAAAGATCTGAACGGACATTCAAAGCAGGAATTTATCGAATTGCTGAAAAAGAATTTTGATTTAGAACTTAAAGGGCCGGAAATTTTCAAGCCCGATCATTTGCATCAATTCAGCATGTTCATGGATGGATTATGGTATTCCTTGAAAGCAAAACCCGGCACCTATGATGACCATGATCCGATTGGCGTGCTTGACGTCACTATTTTATCAAACCTGGTCCTTGATGAGATATTGGGCATTAAAGACCTCCGGAGGGATAAAAGAATCGATTTTATTGGCGGCATAAGAGGATTGGGAGAATTGAAACGCCGGGTCGACAGCGGAGAAATGGAAGTAGCTTTTGCATTATACCCCGTGTCTATGAAGCAACTGATCGATATTGCCGACAGCGGTAATATCATGCCTCCAAAGACCACCTGGTTCGAACCTAAACTCAGAAGCGGACTTGTTGTACACAAACTCGATTAACAACTAATATTATGGAAATCAAACAAATTGTTCTTAAAACGCTCAAGGATTCAAAAGAACCTCTGAAAAGCGGAGAGATTGCTGAAAAATGCGGTCAGGATAAAACAGCTGTTGATAAAGTGATCAAGGTTTTGGTCAAAGAAGACCTGATTGCATCGCCAAAACGTTGTTATTACCAGGCTAAATAACTGTATCAATGGTCCAGGAATTCCTGGAAAACAGCTTGTACATATGACTTGCCTTCCCGGATGAAAGATTCGATCTCTTTAGGATTGGTCCCTTCCGGGAAGTCTTTTTTATAGTAATGCTTCCACATCATGCTATACACGACTTCTCCTTCGGGTGTTTTCCACATATAGCCATCATTCAGAACGACATAAGCAAATTCCGGTGAATACGGGTTAAATAAATCCGAACCCCATTTAAAACCTTCAGCCGGAAGATCAAGCTGTTGAAGTATTGTTTTAGCAATGCTGCTGTTGTCGGCTATCCGGTCCAACTTCCTTCCCCTGAACTCATCCTTAATCACATCACCATAAAAAAACAAAGGAATCCTATGGTATTCAAAGCTTTCATAACGCCAGTTCATGTAAGAATTATGCCCATGGTCAGCGACAATAATGAATAAAGTACTGTCAAACCAGGGTTGCTGCCGTGCCATCCTGAAATATTCCCCCAGGCATTTATCCGCATAATAAGCCGAATTAAGGAAGTCGTTTTCTGTTCCTGCCCAATCAATCACGGGCTCCATGGGGAAATCATAAGGAGAATGCGAACTCAGGGTAAAAAGTACGGTAAAAAAAGGTTCCGGGATGTTTTTCAAATCATCAATGTGCCTTTTATAAAGATACTCATCATGAACGCCAAGCCTTCCCCGAGGAATGGAAGGATCGATATCACTTTCCTCGATGATTTTTCCGAATTGGTTGTAATGAAGATATGCCCGTAAATTACCATAATTCAGTTGTCCGCCATAATAAAATGATGAATGATATCCTGAATTATTCAGGATTTGGGGCATACTGGGCAAGCCTGGAAACTTGACCGGATTTGCCGTAAAGGTTGTATAGGGCAGTGCCGGATGCCCACCCAGCAAGCTGGCAAGCCCTTCATGAGAACGGTTACCGGTGCAATAAAACTGCGTGAATAGTAATCCGTCTTTTTCAAGTTTATCAAATTCAGGTGTGATCCCCGGTTTTGCGCCCAGGGATTCAATCAGGTCGGCTGTCCAGCTTTCCATGAGCAATATGACAATGTTCGGGCGGGGGATTTTTAAAATACTGAATGTCGTGTCTTTTTCAACTTTTAATATTTGATCGACAGTTTTTTCCGCCTCTTCGATCGGGTAAAACTGGTAATTGTTTGACTTCTTATACCTGCTTGTCTCCATATAATTCACTGCAAGATGATATCCTGAATTAACGGAGAACCAGTTGAGTATGCTATGATTCGAATAAAAAGCAGAACTTTCGGATATGGAAATATCATTAAAGCCACCCCTGAGCAGGATGAAAAGTGATGGAATGGCTAAAACAAGGAAAATGAATGGATAAATGATCAGCCTGGCCCGCTCAAGAATCTTAAGGTAAAAGAATTTAATATATACAAAGAAGGCACCTCCCGTAACGACGATGACAAAAAACAGTAAAAAAATGAAATGAACGGCTGATAATGAAGAAATTCCCTCCTGAAAATTATTCATATGCATAAATGCCCCTGTATTCAGCTTGTATTTCCATTCAGCAAATGATCCAAGTTCCACGGCAGTAATAAACGTCCATATTAAGATGAGAATTAACGTATATACTTTATTGACCACATTCATCCAGCCGGCTTTAAACAGGGCCTGGATAAAAATAATCAGTGCAGGAAAAAGCAGAATGTAAGCGGCTGTTGCAGTATCCAGTTTCAACGCATACCAGAATGCAAGCAGGGTTTCACCCAGCTTAATATGCTCAGCCGCAATGAGTTTAACATGGTATAAAATGAAAATGGCCCTCAGGATGAAAAAGAAAACCATCCAGAAAAGGTACTGTCGGACCAACGAAAAGAAAAGCCTCTTCACTCTGCCAATTTTAGCCGGCAAATTTATTGATAAAGCCGTTAAACTACCTTACTTTTGTTTTAACATAAATCTGAACCATGACAGTTCGCGATCAACTGGCCCTTTTATTTGAAAAGATTCCACCTCATGTCAAAATCGTTGCGGTCTCGAAAACTATGCCGGTTGACATTATTAAAGAGGCTTACAATTCAGGTCAACGACTTTTCGGAGAAAATAAATCGCAGGAATTGTTGGCAAAACAACCGTTGCTAAACGATGATATCCAATGGCATTTCATCGGGCATCTCCAATCCAATAAAGTCAAGTACATCGCACCTTTCATATCCTTAATCCAATCCGTAGATTCTCTGAATTTGTTACAGGAAATCAATAAAGAAGCGCTCAAAAATAATCGCGTAATTGACTGCCTGCTCCAATTTCATATAGCGACGGAGGAGACCAAATTTGGGCTTGACCGGGAGGAAGCGGGGAACTTGCTGACCAGTGATGGTTTTGCCGCTATGAAGAACGTAAATCTTATTGGTGTTATGGGCATGGCATCGTTTACCGATGACACATCCCTGATCCGGCAAGAGTTTCGCAGCCTGAAAGACATTCAACAGTGGTTAAAGAAAGATTTTTTTCAGGCCAAACCGGATTTTTACGAAGTCAGTATGGGCATGACGGGCGATTACAAGATTGCCATTGAAGAAGGCAGCACAATGGTCAGGATCGGGACGGGTATTTTCGGGCATCGATGATTGAAGATTAACCGGTCAGGTTCTCCTTCGTCGAACGCTGACAGGTTGAAAGCTCTAAATAAGTTTTTTGACACCATCATCGATTTCAGGCAAATAAAATTCTGCCTGCAGCCCTGTCTTTTCCTTGTAAGCCGTTGCAACGTTTTCCAAAAATTCATCCAGGCATTCATTTTTGACAAAAGCTACGGTGCAACCGCCAAAACCAGCACCGGTCATCCGGGCACCGAGTACGCCTTTTTGCTTCAGCATAATATCAACAAGGCTGTCAAGTTCAAATCCGGTCACTTCGTAGTCATCACGAAGAGAATGATGCGATTGGATCATCAACTCGCCAAACATAGCGAACTTGCCATTTTTCAAGGCTTTTACAGCCTGCAAAACCCGGTCATTCTCGGAAATCACATGCCTGGCACGCTTAAAAATAACAGGATCAGGGATCAAATGGGCAAAAGCATTGAACTGCTCCATCCTTACGTTTCCCAAACTATTTATTTTTAACTCTTTAGAGAGGCACTCCACTGCTTTTCCACATTCCCCTACCCTTTCATTGTATTTTGAGTCACCCAGTCCACGCTTTTTATTCGTATTGGTAATGACCAGACTGTAATCCTTCACAAATACCGGGACAAGCTGAAATTCCAGTGAGTCACAATCCAGCAAAATAGCATGGTCTTTCTTTCCCTGGCCGATGGAGAACATATCCATGATCCCGCAATTGACACCAATGAATTCATTTTCAGCCTTTTTTGAGAGTTTAATCTGGTCAAGAATACTATAATTCCAGTTATACAGGTCGTTCAGGGCAAAAGCGGTGACCATTTCGATGGAGGCTGAGGAAGAAAGACCGGCAGCAGCAGGAATATTGCCCGAATAGAAAAATTGTAAGCCGCCTGTTAAATGGCCATATTGACGGTAGGTTTCAATGATCCCGAGCGGGTAATTCACCCATTCTTTACCGGATCGATGATACTGGCTCCTCAGTGGAATTATTGCTGAATATTCAAATCCTTCACTATGAAATTCAAGAAAAGGTTCACTTGTTTTTCTTATGGCCAGGTAAGTGCCAAAACTGAGTGCGCAGGGAAAAACAAAGCCCCCATTATAATCGGTATGTTCACCGATGAGATTTACCCTTCCCGGGCCAAAATACAGGTGGATTTCTTTACTTCTTTGACCATAAATACGAAGGAACCTGCTAATTAGATCTTCTGATTTCATTTTTTAAAACTGGAATTTAATGGCACACGGATTTCCACAGATGTGACGGATTTACGCGGATTATATTCGTGATCATTCGCATTATTCGTGTCATTCGTGTTCTATCTTAACCTACAACATACATTTTACTCAACAAATATAATCCATGAGGAATAATAATCCAACCTATTACTTTATTCACTGAAAATTTTAGTAAATTTGCACCGGATTTCAAAAATTAATGGACCCGTAGCTTAATTGGATAGAGCATCTGACTACGGATCAGAAGGTTGGGGGTTCGACTCCCTTCGGGTTCACTGGAAACGTTCCTTACTTCTAGGGAAAGCTTTAACAAGCCGAATATTTGCCTTGTTGGTAATAGTCCGACGACTGAAGCCGTCGGTTCAATCATGTAACTTATTTGGAACCAACGGCTTTAGTCGTTGGAGCATGAAAAAAAAATGACACCAAATTGAGTGATGCCTTCAAGACACCTCTTCAATATTTATCGCTAACCATGAAATCATTTACTATTGATTCACCGGATAAAATAAGTGTCCGTGCCTATTCATGGTTGCCTGACAGCCAGCCAGTTGCCGCCCTCCAAATTGTCCACGGCATGCAGGAGTATGCCGGCAGGTACGATCACTTTGCCAGGTGGCTGAATGAACGTGGAATTGCCGTTTATGCAGAGGATCATATCGGGCACGGGCTTACTGCTAAAAATGAGACAGAACTGGCACATTTTCCGTTCAAAGACGACTGGAAGCGACAGGTAAACATTCTATACAGGCTCACTCAAATTATCAAAGCGGAACATCCGGGCCTTCCGGTCTTTTTGCTTGGTCACAGTATGGGTAGTGTTCTAACACAGACTTATATGATCATGTATGGAAATGAAGCAGATGGATATATACTTTCGGGTGCAATCCGTCAACACCTGGTCATGGCTGCTACAGGACGACTACTGGCTAAAATCTTTTCCGCATTATTTGGCCCTTCTGACAGGTCCAAATTATTCATTGCATTGGGTTATGGGCAATACAACAAGCACTTCAAGCCTAACCGAACTAAGGCCGACTGGCTATGCAGCGTGGATTCAGTGGTTGATGAATACCTTGAATCGCCATTATGCGGTAAACGTCTGACAAACAGGTTCTATGAAAACTTCATGTACGGCTTTGGATTTATTGCAAAACCGAAAAATCTCCGGAAAATACCTGCCGGGAAACCTGTGTTTATAATAGCAGGTGAAAAAGATGCCGCTGGTTTTTTTGGCAAAGCTCCTGTGAAAATTAAAAAATTGCTGATTCAGCATGCCAAAGCTAAGGTCGATTTAACGCTTTACCCCGGATCAAGGCACGAAATCCTCAACGAAGTGAATCGTGAGGAGGTTTACCAGGATGTGCTAAAGTGGGTCAGGAACGTTGATCGCATTACTGAAATCATTGAAAAACATTTTCCTCCCGGGTCATTAGGTCATCGGATCTATGTGGAGCATTGCCGGGCTGTGACTGACCTTGCCCTCAGAATTGCCGCAGTTCACCCTGAACTTGGAGCTGATACTGAAATATTGACAATTGGTGGAATGCTTCATGACATTGGCATATGCTTCACGGATGCACCGGATATAGGGTGTTTCGGAAATCTTCCTTACCTGGCGCATGGTTATAAAGGCAGGGAATTGCTGGAGCTGGAAGGATTAAGTCATATTGCCCCGGTTTGTGAGCGGCATATTGGTGTCGGTATTACAATAGAAGATATCAAAAAGAACAACCTTCCCGTACCGCTCAAGGATATGACTCCACAAACCATCGAAGAAAAAATTATTTGTTATGCCGACAAATTCTATTCAAAATCAGCGGATAATCTATCAAAACCTAAACCTTTGGTTAAAGTCCAGAAAAGCATCCGGAAATATGGAGAAGATAAATGGGAGGTATTCGGGGAAATGATGGAAATCTTCGGCGTTGATCAGGTTTACCAATGAAATTAGCAAACAATTTTTTATTACTCAAACACAAGTTCCCCATTAAGGTAAGTTTTCAGCACTTTCACTGTAGGGATCTTTGTTTCATCAATGTCCATAATATCCTTATCAAGAATAACAAAATCTGCGACTTTCCCTTCTTCAATGCTGCCTTTGATATTTTCTTCAAAGCTACCTTTAGCCGCCCAGATGGTCATCGATCGCAATGCATCTTCCCGGCACAATGAATTTTCCATTTGAAAACCTCCTTCCGGGTATCCCTTGATATCTTTCCTGGCGACAGCCGCATAAAATGTGAGTAAAGGATTGAGTTCTTCGATGGGAAAATCTGTCCCGTTGATCAGCCAGCCGTTTTGATTCAAAAGTTCTTTATAGGCATATGCTCCTTTAATTCTTTCCACACCAAGCCTATCCCCTGCCCAGTACATATCCGAAGTGCAATGCGTCGATTGCACTGAAGGAATAATGCTGAATTTCCCGAAAAGTTCAAAATCATCCGGATGGATTACCTGGGCATGTTCAATTCGCCAGCGCCTGTCGTTATGGCCTGTCAGAACCTCTCCATATAACATCAGCATCAACCGGTTCGCTGAATCGCCAATACAATGGGTATTTACCTGGAATCCCTTTTCATAGGCTAATGTTAAAATATCACGGTAATAATCTGGCTCCGACATCCTGATCCCATAATTGCCGGGATCATCCGAATAAGGCTCAAGCAACAATCCACCCCTGGAACCTAATGCCCCATCAGCGTATAGTTTGATGGAATTGACGGTAAGACGATCCTTCCTGAAAGTTCCTTTCCCGACAAATTCTTTTAGGTTAAGATCGGTCGGACTCAGCATCGCATTTATCCGTAATTTCAGCTTTTCACTTTGCTGCAGGGAATCGATCATTAGTATTTCGTGATAGTCCAGCCCTGCATCGCTGACTGAAGTCAGTCCAAGGCCAAAACATTCCTTCTGGGCCATGATCAGCGCCTTCTTTTTATCGTCATCAACCGGCTTTGGAGTCATACCTTTCATCAAATCAGCCGCATTATCCAGCAATATACCTGTAAGCTGGCCGTTCTTTAACAGTAGTTTTCCTCCGGGTATTTTCGTGTCCTTATCAAGTCCAGCCACTGATAATGCAGCCTGGTTGGCCAGCACGGCATGTCCGTCGATCCTTGTCAAAACCACAGGGGTTTCCGGAAAAAGTTCATCAAGCTTCGATTTATCAGGGAAATCCTTGATCTCCCAATCATTCTGGTCCCAGCCTGTGCCTAAGATCCATGCATTGGGATGGCGTTGGTGGAAATCCTGTAAAAGAGATTGTATTTCATCAAATGATCCGGTGCCTCGCAAATTCACCCCCAGGTAATGGCTGGTGGCATATCCGTAAAAATGGCAGTGGCCATCATTAAAGCCCGGATAAACCGGCTTACCGTTCGCATCAATGATCAAATCAGTTTCGTACGCTCCGCTGATCTCTTCATTGTTACCTGTTGCCACGATCAGGCCGTCAACAACGGCAAATGACTCTTTTATACTGAAAACAGAATCAACGGTATACACTTTTCCATTGACCAGGATCAAATCAGCTTTTTCTTTCTTCAAACAACCGGTAAACATGATGAACAGTATTACTGCATAAACAGGCATCATTTTTCTTGTCATATTATGAATTGAAATGGTTTCAAACAAAATTAAGAAAAGCCTGTTAATTAAAATCCAGGACCGGACGATAAAGAAGGTAAATCCTTTTTATATTTGCAATCAATAAAACGCTTGGAACATGAATAAGATAAAAAATAATTCAGGATTGATTTTCATCATCTCCGTAATCATTGCCGGTGCGTTCTTCCGGTTTATCCCCCACTGGCCGAACTTCACCCCTATCGCCGCAATGGCTTTATTTGGCGGAGCTTACCTTGGAAGAAAACACCTGGCTTTCCTGGTCCCTTTCGGGGCGATGTTTCTGAGCGATCTTATTCTGGGTTTTCATAAAGATATGTGGGCGGTTTATATAGCCTTCGGACTTACAGTCCTGATTGGGACCATGATTAGAAGCAATATCAAATTCACCCGTGTTGCCCTGGCTGCATTGAGTTCGTCGGTTATTTTCTTTTTACTGACAAATTTCGCGGCATGGTTATCCAGCCCGGTTTATCCCCAGACATTCGCCGGACTTATCTCATCATATATTGCAGGTCTTGCATTCTTTAACAACGGTTCTTTTGGATTATCATTTTTCCTGAATGAAATTGCCGGAACTTTGTTTTATAACGGGCTGTTTTTCGGTGTATATGCGTTAGCCAGGCAGAAATATCCCGGTCTTGTCAGAACTGCATAATTTGAATCAAATTTCATCCTTTTTTTGCTTTACTTACTATTCCAGAAGCGAGTAAAAATTTCTGTAATTTTGTCAAAACCTTCCGGCATGAGCTTAGTTTTCTTTAAAAGGCCAAAGGCAAAGCAATTCAATTATAAGCCTTTGTATTATGATCCTGAACTGGATGAATTCCAGGAACGAAGGAAAGCGAAAGATGCCATTCATAGTGATGATCCGAAGGAACGTTTGCGTGCTGAAATAAAGCGGAAATGGCGCAATGATAAGGGTTCGGGAAAAGGTACCTATAGTTTTTACAGGATCATTTTTTATTCGGTCATCATTTTATTTACCCTGTATCTGATCTTTTTCACCAACTTCGTGAATCACATGGTTTCTTTATTTTTGAAATAAATAATGACCGATATAATCCATTTACTACCCGATTCTGTTGCCAACCAGATTGCCGCCGGTGAGGTCATTCTCAGACCTGCTTCCGCTGTCAAAGAATTGCTTGAAAATGCCATAGATGCCGGTGCGACAGAGATCAACCTGATCCTGAAAGATGCCGGCAAAACATTAATTCATATTGTGGACAATGGCAGCGGGATGTCGGAAAGCGATGCACGCATGTCGTTTGAACGCCATGCCACCAGCAAAATCAAACAGGCCAATGACCTGTTTGCAATCCGTACGCTGGGTTTCCGGGGTGAAGCCCTGGCTTCTATTGCCGCCATTGCCCAGGTCGAAATGCGAACGCGGAGGCATGATGATGAATTGGGCACCCTTGTTGAAGTAGAAGGTTCTAAGGTTAAAAACCAGGCGAATTGCAGTTGCCCGGCAGGAACATCAATCATGGTAAAGAACCTGTTTTACAACGTTCCGGCCAGAAGAAGCTTTCTGAAAACCGAAACGGCCGAACTCAAGCATATTACCGATGAGTTTTTCCGCGTTGCGCTGATCTATAATGATGTCAGGTTTACTTTGCATCATAATCAGAAACTGCTTTACCAGGTGCTTTCAAGCAACCGGAAGCAGCGGATCGTGTCCCTGTTCGGTTCGGGCTATAACGAGCGGCTGGTTCCGGTTGAGCACATCTCAGAAGCTATTTCAATCACCGGATTCATCGGCAAGCCTGAATTTGCGCGCAAATCCAGGGGGGAACAGTTTTTCTTTGTAAACGGGAGGTTCATCCGTCATCCCTACCTTAACCATTCCATTGAGAATGCATACAGGGAGTTGATCCCGGTCGACTCATTACCAAGCTATTTCATATTTATTGACACTGATCCGGCTACAATTGACATCAATATTCATCCAACCAAGACGGAAGTAAATTTCCTCGACAGCAAAGTCATTTACGCCGTCATCCGATCTGCAGTAAGGCAAGCTCTGGGATTGAGCAACCTGTTGGACAGCATTAATTTTGATGTTGAAAGGAGTTTTGAATATCAGTCCCCGGGAACCGAACACCCTATTAAAAACCCATTTGATTTTCCAAAATCGGATTTCAATCCATTTGAAAAGACAGGTCCTGATAAAAATCCTCAAGGCTTACCATGGGAAAAACCTTCCATCAAAGGCTGGGAAAATTTATATGACAATAATAACGTCCAGTTTGATCAACCGCAAAAAAATGATGATCTTTTCGGTGATATTTCTTTTCCCGACGATTCTGCGGAAAAAGAAAAAACAAATGTATTTCAGTTCAGGAACCGTTTTATTATCAGCAGTATCAAATCAGGATTGGTGTTAATTGACCAGCAAAGAGCTTATGAACGGATCGTTTATGAGCAATACCTTGACCGGATCAACCAGAGCCAGCAAGTTGTACAACAGGAATTGTTCCCTTGCCAGGTGTCATTTTCTTTATCCGATGCTGAATTAATTGATGAGATCATGGCTGAACTGAATGTGCTTGGATTTCATCTGAACAAATTGGGCAAAAATACGTTTGTTGTGTCAGGAACGCCATCCGGGATCGAAGAAACCGATTTACAATCGTTATTTGAAAGCTTCCTGGAGAATTACAAGAAAAACCTGATTGAATTGGATTTGGATAAAAGCACTAATTTAGCCCGTTCATTGGCAGGCAGCCTGTCGGTCAGATCTGCCAGGAAGTTGTATACCGAAGAAATGGGTCACCTGATCGATGAATTATTTTCATGTAAAGTCCCTGATCGGACGCCGGATGGCCGGAAAATTTTCGCCATCATACCGGAAGAACAGGTCAATCAATGGCTAAATCGCTAATGTTCGTTTAAAATGACAGAACAATATAGACCCAGAGGCTTTTCAATACTGCCAGTGGTTGTCAAAAACCTTCTGATCATCAATGGATTGATGTTTCTTGCCCAGGTCGTGGCAGAAAAAGCCCTGGGAATAGACCTGGCTGACACGCTTGGTTTGCGTTATCCCGGCTCCATGGCTTTCAGGCCATGGCAGTTTATTACCTACATGTTCCTGCATGGCAATCTTATGCACCTGGTTTTTAACATGTTTGCCCTGTGGATGTTTGGTTACGCTTTGGAGAATATATGGGGACCCAAAAGATTCCTTGTATATTATTTTATTACCGGAATTGGCGCAGCACTGGTGCATTATATCGTCATCCATTTTCAGATCAATCCCACCATGGTCAAAATCGATGCAATCATTGCCAACCCGTCAGCACCGGCAATTTTCGATTTTATCACCAATAACCCATTGCAAATCAGCCGGTATTCTGGTGAAATCTACAGCCAGTCACAAAAATTCCAGGAAGCCCTCGAGGCCTTATCCTATAATCCAGACAACCGCCAGGCACTGCTAATGGCCCGGAACTTTCTTGTTGATTACCGTGAATATTTTATGAATCTGCCCAATGTTATCGGCGCATCAGGGGCCGTTTTCGGAATTCTGCTGGCATTCGGAATGATCTTTCCCAATACGCTCATTTATATCTACTTTTTCTTCCCTCTCAAAGCAAAATACTTTGTCATTGTTTATGGTTTGATCGAGTTGTTCTCCGGTTTTACAAACTCGGAATCCAATGTCGCGCATTTTGCCCATCTCGGTGGTATGATATTTGGATTTTTCCTGATCCTTTACTGGAAGAAGAAAGGAAAATTATTTTAAGTGATGTTTACAAACCAAAATCCATTAGAATCTTTCGGTCGGTTTTTCAGGGAAAATGCTGTTTTACCGCGGCTTATCCTGATCAATTGCATCGTTTGGCTGGTTTTTGGGATCATGCGGGTGTTTTCATTTTTGATGAATCTCCCGGATCATTCCCTGACTAACTACATCGTTGATTATCTGGCACTTCCTGCAGCAACTGCCAATCTCGCCACCAGGCCATGGACAATTCTCACGTACATGTTCCTGCACCTGGATTTCTTTCACCTGCTCTTTAACATGTTGTGGCTCTTTTGGTTCGGAAAAATATTCCTTGAATTTTTATCCTCAAGGCAATTATTGGCGCTTTACATTTTTGGAGGAATTTCAGGCGGATTATTGTATGTTTTGTTTTACAATATATTCCCGGTATTTGAAAAATCCCTTGAATTGTCAGTGGCACTGGGTGCTTCTGCATCGGTCATGGCCATTGTTGCTGCAATTTCGCTCTATGTACCGGGGTATACAGTCCAGTTATTTTTATTGGGCAGGATAAGGATATTTTACATTGCCCTGTTTTTGTTTGTCGTCGACTTTTTCATGATAAGATCAAATAATGCCGGTGGTCACATTGCACATATCGGCGGGGCATTATTTGGCCTGACATATATCCTGGTCAGACGGCAGGGAATGAATTTCAGCGGATTCTTGAATTTCAGAGGAATACATGATTTTTTCCGGAAGTTGACCGGAAAAAAGATGAAGATAGACTATACAAATCCGGGTTCATCGAACGGCAGACCTTTTACTGATGATGAATACAATATCCGAAGGGCGGAAAAACAAAGAAAAATCGATGAAATCCTGGATAAAATCTCAAAGTCAGGCTATGAAAGCCTGAGCAGCGATGAGAAAGATTTCCTGTTCAAATCCAGTAATTCAGGCAGATAGTTTTATAGCCACGGGAGTACTATGGCAAAGAATGTTAAATCAGGATCAAAAAGATTGGGCATCTTCAACAGTCTTATGCTGGTTTTTAACGCATTAGCCATTATCGCTTTATTGTTTTCTTACTTGTCAACGCACATCAGTCCGGCCAGATGCTGGCCACTGACATTCTTCGGTCTGCTTTATCCTTACCTGGCACTGATCAACATCTTTTTCACCGGCTACTGGATACTGAGAAAGAGATGGCTTTTCCTGGGGTCTGCATTCATGATCCTGGTTGGATGGAATCATGTCGGGCGAACCATCCAGATATTTTCACCGAATGATATGCCTGCATCAGTCAATCATTTTAAGTTGCTCACTTATAATGTCAAAAATTTATCCAATGATAATGTCCAACTGATCGATCCGGGCATTAAAAATAAAATCATCGGATTTCTTGACCGTGAAAATCCGGACATCTTATGCCTGCAGGAATTTGCCGTCATTCATCCTGATCCTGAAGCTTACATTGATACCCTTGCTGTTCAGTTAAATATGCCATACCATGATCATGCGCATTACAATAAAAGAACAAGAAGGGGCATCGATGTCATTATTATTTTTTCAAAATTCCCTATTTTGAATTGCGGCTCCATGAGGGGAAATGAAACCAGGACATATGCCGCTTTCGCCGATCTGCAAATTGGAAAGGATACCGTCAGGGTGATCAATGTCCATCTTGAATCATTCCGTTTCAGGCAGGAGGATTACCATTTCATTAACGAATTGGATCTTCAATTAGAAGAAAATGAAAACTTTAAAGAGGGATCAGCCCGGATTTTAAAAAAGGTCAGAACGGCTTTTTCCCGGAGGTCTTCCCAGGTTGATGAACTGGTTGGCTTTATGAATGGTTCCCCCTACCCTGTAATTCTTTGCGGTGATTTTAATGATACACCGAATTCTTATACTTACCAGAAGTTATCTTCAAATTTAAAGGACTCTTTCATTGAAAGCGGATCAGGATTGGGAAATACCTATATCGGGAACCTTCCGTCTTACCGTATTGATTATATTTTGTATGATGAATACTTTGCTTCAAGGCAGAGTCATCGCATGCTTGTCAAATTATCGGATCATTACCCCGTGAGCTGCATCCTTTATCCACGTCAAACAAATCATTCATGGAATTCAAACTGATATCAGATTTTATGCCAACAGGCGACCAGCCTGAGGCCATTAAACAGCTGAAGGAAGGAATCGACAGAGGTGATCCTGCACAGGTTCTTTTAGGGGTGACCGGCTCGGGAAAGACTTTTACTATCGCCAATGTAATTGCCCAGGTCAAAAAACCCACCTTAATCTTGAGTCATAATAAAACCCTGGCGGCTCAGTTGTACGGTGAATTCAGGCAGTTTTTCCCTGATAATGCCGTCGAATATTTTGTGTCGTATTATGATTATTATCAACCGGAAGCGTATCTTCCGGTGACAAATACCTACATTGAAAAAGATTTATCCATCAATGAAGAAATAGAAAAATTAAGGCTCAGCACCTCTTCTTCGCTCCTTTCCGGACGACGGGATGTCATCGTGGTCTCTTCGGTTTCATGCATTTTCGGCATCGGCAATCCGGATGATTTCAATAATAATGTCATCAGGTTAAAAACAGGGGATCATCTGAGCAGGAATAAGCTGCTTTATTCTTTGGTTGATGCCCTATATTCCAGGACGGAAACTGATTTTGGCCGGGGCCGATTCAGGGTAAGGGGCGATAGTGTTGACGTTTTTCCAGCATATGCTGATATCGCTTACAGGATTGTGTTTTTTGGAGATGAGATTGAAGACCTTGAGTCGTTTAACCCGGAAAACGGTTTCAAAATTGAGAAGTTCAATGAAATGACAATATTTCCGGCCAATATCTTTGTGACTTCACAGGATAAAATGAAAGAAGCGCTCAAGGAGATTGAAGAAGACATGTGGAAACAAGCGGCTTACTTCAGGGAGAACGGGAAAGAATTCGAGGCGAAACGGCTTGAAGAAAGAGTCACATACGATGTTGAGATGATGCGTGAACTCGGCTACTGTTCGGGCATTGAGAACTATTCAAGGTATTTTGACGGAAGGTCACCGGGAACAAGACCGTTCTGCCTGATGGATTTTTTTCCGGATGATTATTTACTGGTCATCGATGAAAGCCATGTTACGATACCGCAGATCCGGGCGATGTTTGGCGGGGACCGCTCAAGGAAACAAACCTTGGTGGAATACGGGTTCAGGTTGCCTTCAGCGCTTGACAACCGGCCATTAAAATTTGATGAATTCGAATCCATGGTCAGCCAGATCATTTATGTCAGTGCTACGCCGGCTGATTACGAATTGCAACGTTCGGGTGGTGTCGTTGTAGAGCAGCTCATCCGCCCGACAGGCCTGCTTGATCCGGTTATTGAGGTCAGACCCAGCCAGAACCAGATTGATGATTTGCAGGAAGAGATCGATAAGACCGTGAAAGGTGGCAGCAGGGTGCTTGTCACCACGCTGACCAAGCGAATGGCTGAAGAGTTGACTAAATACCTCGGTCGTCTGGGCATAAAAAGCCGGTATATTCATGCAGAGGTGGAAACCCTTGAGCGTGTAGAGATCATGAGGGATCTGCGCCTTGGAAAATTCGATGTGCTGGTTGGTATCAACCTGCTCAGGGAAGGACTTGACCTGCCGGAAGTATCCCTGGTGGCCATCCTGGACGCCGACAAGGAAGGATTTCTCCGCTCGGCAAGATCATTGACCCAGACTGCAGGCCGTGCAGCACGTAATATTAACAGCCGTGTGATCATGTATGCCGATACGATTACCGATTCCATGCAACTGACCATCGATGAAACCAACCGACGACGGGAAAAACAACTGGCATATAATGAAAAGCATAACATCACCCCAACAGCGATTGTAAAATCAATTGAACGGATCATGGGACAGACCGCTGTTGCCGATGCTAAGAAAAAAGAACCGCAGGCTTATATTGAAAAACAGGAAATGGAAGTGGCTGCGGATCCTGTATTACAGTATATGAGCGACACTCAAATTATAAAATCAATCGCTGATCTGCGGAAAGAAATTGAAAAAACCGTCAAAGAACTTGATTTCATCCAGGCTGCCAAACTACGTGATGAAATGTTCGCCCTCGAAGAATATCTCCGGGAACGGAAAGCAGGTCCAATTAGTCAATAACTCACTCCATCCGACCGAAATATGTTTAATGAAACGGAACTGATAAAAATCGCAATTAAAGCTGCCATTGCCGCTGGTAATGAGATTCTTAAAGTCTACAGCAAGGATTTTGAGGTTGAATTTAAACAGGATAACAGCCCGCTGACGCTGGCCGATCAGAAAGCACACAACATTATTGTCAACAAACTTGAAAAGACCGGGTTTCCCATCTTAAGCGAGGAGGGAAAAGACATTCCATACGATATCCGGAAGAACTGGCAAAAGTTCTGGATGGTGGATCCCCTCGATGGCACCAAAGAATTTGTCAAACGCAATGGTGAATTTACCGTGAATATCGCCCTCATCGACAACGGAAAAGCTGAAGCTGGCGTCATTTTCGTTCCGGTGACCGGTGTGATGTATTTTGCATGCAATCATTACGGTGCAAAAAAAATTACGGTTACTGATCCGTTAAATATGGAGATTAATCTGCTCCTTGAAAATGCGATTCAACTGCCCTTTCATAATAATCCGTGGAAATTCACGGTGGTATGCAGCCGATCCCATATGTCGCAGGAAACGAAGGATTATATCGACCAATTAAACATTGAAGGCCGGGAAATGGACTTTGTTTCTATTGGCAGCTCCCTGAAAATGTGCCTTGTCGCCGAAGGCAGCGCAAATATCTACCCACGTTTCGGACCTACCATGGAATGGGATACTGCTGCAGGGCAAGCCATCGTTGAAAAATCAGGGGGAAAAGTGGTTGTCTCAGACGGCCATTCTCCCCTCCTTTACAACAAACCCGAACTATTAAATCCATGGTTTATCGTAAGCCGCGAGACATAAATAAAAATCCCTGCTTCGATTTTTCACGCTCAAAGCAGGGATACATTATATAATTAATCATTTATTTTTCAGCTTCAACCAGCTCAACATCAAAAACCAAGGTCGAATATGGAGGGATCGATTCGCCTGCACCTCTGTCTTTGTAGGCTAATTTTGAAGGTATAATAAGCGTGGCTTTTCCTCCAACTTTCATCAGTGCAATACCTGCATCCCAGCCTTCAATGACCTGCCTGCGGCCAAGCGCAAATTCGAGTGGTTGTCCCCGGTCGATCGATGAGTCAAAGGTCGTTCCATTCAGTAATTTTCCGGTATAGTGAACCTTCACTTTTTTCCCATCAGTTGGTGAATTGCCCGTTCCGGCCTGTTTTTCAATATAAATCAATCCGTTGGGCAAAGTAGTGGTCGGAGTAATGTTATTATCCTTTAAATATTTCTGGAGAACAGCATTTTCTTCTTCAGCCCGTTTTGCATTGTCGGCTTCCTTTTTGGCGTTTTCCGCTTTTTTCTGCTCCTGGGCTTTAGCCTGTTTGGCATCAAACTCAGCCTGGGTCAGAATCTTCACCAGTTCAATTTCATAATATAAAGTGCTGAACGGTGGAACTACATTACCAGCACCTTGCGCACCAAATGCCTTTGCCGATGGAATAATGGCGTTTGCTTTTCCGCCCTCTTTCATCATGCCAATGACTTCCATGAATCCTTCATTTTCAAACTGGCTACCATACTTAAAATCAATGGGCTCTCCACGATCATAAGTGGAAAACAGCAATTCACCACTGAGCAGGTGAACAGTATAATGTGCAGAAACATAGCCATTTTCTGCAGGTGCTTTACCAGTCCCCTTTTTGGTTTCAATGTAATAAATCCCGGATGCGTTGGGTTGAACATTAACCTGTTTTGCAGTAATATATTCCTGGAGTTTGGTCATTTCTTCCTGCTCAAGCTGCATATTCCTTACCTCTGTTTCACGGTCAATTTCTTCCTGGCTTTGCACTTTGAGTATCTTCATATGAAAATAAAGATCGGTTTCGTCGGTAAGAAAATCAGGCACTGCGGGCTGCCGGAATGTTTTTGTGAAGAAAGGGCCGGCTTTGAGCACAAATGATGCACTATCACCTTGTTTGAACAACGTTAAAGCATCATTGAAATCACCATCATAACTTGGGGCTTCCACCCGGATCATAATCGGCTCAGGAGCGTCTTTGCTGTCAAAAAGTATCGAATCTTTCAGCCCATACGTCAGATTTAGTGTCAGGATCGATCCAAGCCTGATCTGCGCCGTGTCTTTATTATCATGGGTATATATTTTGTAATAAATGCCTGATTCCGTCTTTTTATATCCGGGATAAGCGCCAAAATTGCAGGAGATCATAATTGCCGACAACGTTGCCAGGGCAATGGTAATGGTTAAAATCTGTTTGAATTTCATAAATTTGATGAATTAATAATATTTTCTAAAACATGCTGATGAATTCTATATCATAGACCAGAGAAGCTTTATAGCGTATTTTTTTCTGGTCGCCTATCAGGCCAAAAGCAAGGTGCGAAGGTATAATTATTTTTGCACGGTCACCTACCCTTAACAATAAAATAGCCTCTTCAAGGCCGCTTATCACCTGTCCTTTGCCAATTTCAAAGACAAGAGGCCCGTCCTTTAAGGCCGTATAGACCGTGTCACCGGTAAGCAAAGTCACGGTGTAGGCCAATTTAACCGTTCTGCCGGTCTCTGCTTTCGCGCCGGAACCTTGTTTGACAACCATGATCCTGAGGCCAGTATTGGTCGTCTCCATGGTCCATTTGTGGCGGCGGACAAAATCATCGATTTGCTCCTTTTCTTCCTTCACCGCTTCTTTATTGGCTTTAATCAGCGGTTCTTTGTACTGACGGGGATCCTTCACCGGATTATTGGGTTCTCTTCGCTGACATTGCACGGCAATAAGTAGAACAAGCGTCGCCAGCAGTAATCCTGAAAATTTGAGTGAATATCTCATGAATAGACCATCAAACTGACCAACGGTCAATGTCTTCTTTATATTGTTCAAGGATTTGTCTCAGTTTTAATATTGTATCGCTGAGCGAATCGAAAGAATCACCACCGGCCGCATTTTTATGGCCACCCCCGTTAAAATGTTCGCGGGCGATTTGATTCACCGACAGGTTTCCTTTCGACCTGAACGACAGCCTGATACGGTCTTTACGCTCGGTAAGAAATACGGCAAGCTTAATATTTTCAATGGAAAGGGCATAATTGACAATTCCCTCGGTATCCCCTACCTGGTGATGGAACCGGTCAAGCTCCTCTTTAGAAAGCGCAATATAAGCGGTGCTTAAGCCAGGCAGAATCGTCAGCTTTTCACTCAGACAGTAACCCAAAAGCCGAAGCCTGTCTTCGGAATATGTATCATAAACCAGCCGGTGGATTTGTTCCGGATTTATACCTGTGCGGATCAAAGAAGCTGTGATGGTAAATGTTTCCGGAAAATTGCACGAATAACTAAAGGAACCTGTATCCGTCATGATCCCGGTAAAGAGTGCGGTGGCAATTTCCTGGTCAACCAGGTCAATCCAGCCGCAATGATCAATGAATCGGTAGACGAGTTCGGAAGTCGAGGAAATTTCAATCGTGGATAAGTAATAATCGAAATCTGAAATCATGGGTTCAAGGTGATGGTCGATCAGAATCTTTTTCGCTTTCGATATCCTTAATTCATTTTCCATGAGATCAGTTCGGTTTAAAGCACTGTAATCCAGGCTAAAGATAAGGTCAGACTGCCGGATAATATCACAAGCTTTTTTTTCATTTTTTTTATAAATGACCACGTTTTCATTTCCCGGCAACCATTTGAGAAATGCAGGATAATCATTTGGAACCATAGCAACCGCATTTATGCTTTTTTTACGCAAAATGGCAGTCAAAGCAAGGATAGACCCGATGGCATCACCGTCGGGATTGTGGTGGCTTGTTACCAGAACAGACCGGCTGTTCGAGATTAATTCCAGGATATCGTAATATTCGAAATTTATCAAAGTAAATGCGTATAAGTGAGCAAAGTAAATGAATTTAGTTGGTTAAATAAAACATGTTGATATTTAATGTTGGCCAAATCCTCGCCTGCTCAATCCGATTGGCTGAATAACCGGGATTTATGTTATTTTTGCGGCATAAATTTTAAAACAGGAAACCATGCAAGGAAATATCACATTGACAATGATTAAGCCCGAAGCGGTCAGAAACGGACATATCGGCAACATTCTGGCTAAAATCACTGAAGGAGGATTTGGTATTATCGCCATGAAATACCTCAGGCTCACACGCGAACAGGCTGAAAAATTCTATGAAGTGCATCATGAACGACCTTTTTATAATGATCTTGTGACGTTTATGTCGTCTGGTCCTATAGTTGCTGTTGTTCTGAAGAAAGATAATGCTGTGGATGAATACCGGAAGTTCATCGGTTCAACAAATCCAAAGGATGCTGTTGCAGGGTCAATCAGGGCACTATATGGGACAAATATCCAGGAAAATGCAGTTCATGGATCCGACAGCGATGAAAATGCCGTCAAAGAGGCCGGTTTCTTTTTCAGCGAACTTGAACGCTTCTGAACATTTAACGCTCGGAAGGATTTAAGATCCGAAAAGTATCATTTTTATAAACAAGGATTAGTTTATCGACCGGTGCCGGATTTTCCGGCTCCGGTATTTTTTTGTCCTGCTCACTGCGCTCTTGAACACTTTTAATATTAATAACCTCTTCCACAGGGCTAAACCTCACTTGATCTGAAGTTTTAGTCAAAGTTCTTTTCCCCGTGATCAGCCAATAAATGTCAATATCCGGAAACACCGACAGTATCTTTTCCAGGAAATCCACACTGGGTTTATTCCTTCCGGAAATAATATGTGAAATGCTGGAACGCTGAACCCCAATCCGATCTGCAAACTCGGCAGGGGATAGTTTTAAATCTTTCAGTAAAATTCTAAACCGGTCCGTCATGGTTTGATCTTTATAATTTCATAAGAAACCTGATTTACAAAAGTAAACAATTTGTTTCACTTTTACAAATTACATATGTAAACTTATGTAATTGCTTAAAATGGCCTGAATATACATTTATTAATTGTATTATAGCGTGTTACGAAAAATCCTATATTCGTCATAAAAAATTGTATTACTTTTGTAAACTCATCATATCAGTTGTTTACAAAAATAAATTCATGAGCCGCGACGTTATATTAATCAATCTATTTTATTTAAATCCAGTCACATACTGTAATTTAGTTAAATATTTCATTGAAGTAATAATTAAATTGCGAATTTCCATGAATTAATTACTTTTGCATTAACCAAAAAATCAAAAACACGATGAAAGCATTATTATTTTCTTTAGTAGCCGTCCTGGTCGTTTTTACCGGATGTACCTCAACCTCACTGATCGGTTCATGGGCAGATCCTGAAATGAAATCCATCGACGGAAAATCAATTGCTATTTTCTGCCTCACTCCCCGACTCGATATCAGGGACAGAATCGAAACTGAAATGTCGGATGCATTCCAGGCGAAAGGTGTGAATGCCATGAGAAGCATGGACTTTATCACACCCGGCAAAATGGAAAAAGAAGCCATTGAAGCTATCCTCAAGCTGAATAAAATAACCGGTGTTATAATCGTCAGCCTCCTGGATAAAGAAAAGGAATCCTATTACGTACCAGGCTCAACGGCATATGCACCTGGTTATTACGGCCACCCCTATTATGGTTATTATGGCTACCGGTACGCAACGGTGTATGATCCGGGGTATTACCAGACCACGACCAGCTATTTTATCGAATGTAATGGATACCGCCTTGAAGATGAAAGGCTCGTGTATTCTTCACAGACCAAGGCAGTGGATCCGTCAAGCCTGGACAGGTTTGCATATGAATTTGCCAGAGCAATTGTTAAGGATTTGGAAAGTAAAGGCGTAATCACGCAAGTAACCCAAAAGTAAACTTCAGTTAATCCTGTTTTACCAGTTTTAATAGTGACTGCGTTTCTCCGGATTTGATTTTTAGCATGTAGATCCCTGCAGGTGAATTTTGAAGGATTTCGACCTTCGTTTCAAATGAGTTGTTGGATTTGATCACCTGGCTTCCTACAGTTTTTCCGGTTATGTCCATTATTTCAATGGTTATATTTTCTATGCGGGAATTGCTGCCCTCCTGCCCTGCTAACTCAAATGTAAAACTACTGCTGAAAGGATTCGGGTATACCCTGGCCAGGGAATTATTTTCCCCGGGGTTTGAGATGATCGTGAGGATATTATTGGCCAGCACAAAATCAGGTATGCCATAACCCAGCATTTCATCAGGTGAATCGTACTGGCTGGCGCTTTTGCGGATTGCGTCGGCCAGTTGCATGTTAGTCATGGATGGATTGGCCTGCCACAGGCATGCCGCCATTCCGGCGATGATTGGCGAAGAAAATGAAGTGCCGCCACTATATCCGAAACCACCGGAATAAGGATCTGAGACCAGGACGCCTGATCCCTGTGCTGAAACATCCGGTTTTATCCGTCCATCATAGGTAGGTCCATGGGAACTGAATGAAGCGTAGATGCCTGATCCATCAACAGCACCGATACCCAGCACACTATCGCCATCAGCCGGTGCACCCATATAATACCAGGGATTATTGCCTTCATTTCCATTACTATTCACAACAAGTATTCCTTTTTTAGCGGCCATGTCGGCACCAATGGTTATAGGAGCCGTATCCCCGTCCATATCTGAATAGCTGTGGTTTTGTGATTCATCGTTGAAATCCGTATATCCAAGGGACGAATTGATGACATCGGCCCCAACGCTGTCTGCAAATTCAGCGGCAGATACCCAGTTATATTCCTCGATGATATATTCCGTAGCCCCATCCTCCGATCGCAAAAGCCAGAAATCGGCCAGTGGAGCTGTTCCGATCATCATACCCGGATAATTGCAACCCATGCATGATAAAACCATCGCTCCATGCGGGTGCTCATTGAATTGAACCTCTCCTCCATCCACAAAATCACGGGTACCCAGGATCTGGTTGTTCTGCCAGAGACTATCGAATGCATCCATTGTATTCACGTTTAAAAATCCTGCATCCAGTACGGCAATCACTTTTCCCTGCCCACGGTAACCCATCTGGTGAAATACATCCCCGTTCAGCATCTGGATTTGGTTGAGACTCATTCCATAATCATAGGTACCTATTTCATAGCCCTGCTTCATGACCGATCCGACTGGCTCATTATAGATTTCATGCTTGAAAAACGATTTCTCTGTATAATATTCAGGGTCATCAATTTGCGCAAATGATTTTGACTTTTTTGAAACATCAAGAACATAGGGCAATGCACTAATGGCCTCCAAAGAAGCCGGATTTGTCACCAGAATGGATACACCATTGAGCCATTTGCTGGGATTCAGCAAGGTTGCACCTGTTGCACGCACTCCAGCCAGGTATGAAGGATTGACCGGCAGATCCGTTTCATCGATCGGAATTCCCTGGTTCATCCTGCGGTCAATGGACCGCTTGGATAAATATGCCGAGGGATTATCTATTGAATAGGGAGAATTATTTTTATCCGAAAATCGGACAAAATACTTATCTGGTGCTATTTGAGCAGTGGTAACCGAAAAAAACAGAAAAGATAAAACAGGGAAAATAAGTTTTTTCATGAGATTAATTTTAGCAAAATTATTAAATTTTAAACTCTTACCTGATGATTCCTAAACAAACAGCGACTTGAAATGTTTAAAATGATACCTTTGAACACGATGAGAATAGATATTATCACCATATTTCCCGGAATGTTTGACGGCCCATTCAATTTCTCTATCGTTAAAAGGGCCATAGACAAACGGATTGTGGAAATTCACCTGCATGATTTGCGTGATTATGCGCTGAATAAATATCGCAGTGTTGATGATTACCCTTTTGGCGGAGGAGCCGGCATGGTCATGATGATTGAACCAATTGTTGAATGCATATCTATGCTAACCGGAGAGAGAAATTACGATGAGGTTATTTTTTTAACTCCCGATGGGCAACTGCTGGAGCAGAACGTGGCCAACGAGCTATCCATCAAGAAGAATATCATCATTCTATGCGGGCATTATAAAGGTATAGATGAACGCATCCGGGAACATTTCATCACCCGGGAAATTTCGGTGGGTGATTATGTTCTTTCAGGTGGTGAGCTTGCAGCGGCAGTGCTGGTCGACAGTTTGGTCAGGCTTATCCCTGGGGTGCTTGGCGATGAAACTTCAGCTTTGTCTGATTCTTTCCAGGATGGATTATTATCCCCTCCTGTTTATACGCGACCGGCTGATTATAATGGCTGGAAAGTACCTGATGTCCTGCTTTCGGGCCATGAGGCCAGGATCAGGGAATGGCGGTTACAGCAAGCCCTGGAACGGACCAGGAAAAGAAGACCCGGGATGCTGGAATAATATGAATTAACGGGCTGTTCAGCACTCAATAAATTATTTTCTGTTCATCCCTTTGGATTCTTCCAAATAGTTGTATATTTGCACTCTTTTTTAAAAGAACCGCTTAAAATACTTGATATATATGAGTAAGAATGAATTGATGCAGTTTGTGGATAACCTTAGCACGATAAAGGAATTTCCCGATTTTAAGGCTGGCGATACAATTACGGTGACTTATAAGATCCGTGAAGGCAACAAGGAAAGGTTGCAAAAGTACCAGGGCGTTGTTTTACAGCGCGTTGGAAGCGGCCCAACCGAAACATTCACGGTCAGGAAAATTTCAGCCAACATAGGCGTTGAGAGAATTTTCCCCGTCTCCTCCCCTTTTATTGATGAAATCCAGGTCAATAAAAAAGGCCGTGTACGCAGGGCAAGAATTTTCTACCTGCGTGATCTTAAAGGTAAGAAAGCCCGTATCAAGGAAGCAAGATATTAACACACAAAGGATAGGCTGCCACAATGGCAGCCTTTTTTATATTTCTTCAAAACTCTTCAGGGTATATTCCTTGAAGAGTTTTTTTTAATTTTGATCCATGCGAAAATTATTGATTGCACCTTTTCTGGGTTTGATCTACTTGTACAAATACGTGATCTCTCCGGTGTTACCCCGCGGATGCCGGCATTTTCCGTCATGTTCCACTTATGCTGCAGATGCATTAAAAAAATATGGACCCATTGTCGGCAGCTACATGGCCGCAAATCGTATTGCTCGCTGCAATCCATGGGGAACGCATGGATACGATCCTGTCCCCGGTTTTATCATAAAAAAAATAAATCTGAAAAAATTCGGGGAAAAATCTCATCAGCATTATCCCCGTTGCAATCGGTTAATGCCTCACTAATACTCACCGTTATTTATTATTTTTGTATTATTATCCTGGAAGAAAGAGCTGGATCTATTAAGACATTAATTAACCATTTCCATGAGTTTAAACAAGCAATCCGAAATCGTAACCGCTTGCAGGAAAGTACATTTCAATGCAACGCACCGGCTGCATAACCCGAACTGGAGTGATGAAAAAAATGAGAAGGTCTTTGGGAAATGCAATAATGAGAATTATCATGGACATAATTATGATCTCGTCGTGAGGGTGACCGGACCTGTCGATCCCGATACCGGGTATGTCATCGATTTAAAAATCCTGAATGAAATTATCCGAGTGCATGTCATTGAAAAATATGACCATAAGAATCTTTACCTCGATGTTCCTGATTTTAAGGATCTGAATCCTTCGGCAGAAAATATTGCTATCCGTATTTGGCATATTCTCAGGGAACAGCTCGATCCGGGCTTTGCATTAAAAATTCAACTGTTTGAGACTGAACGGAATTTTGTTGAGTATTCCGGTCCATCTGTTTTATCATAATATATTTCACTTCATTATTCCAATTAAAATCCATGGATCAACATCACCATGCTGAAAATCCCTTGAGCTGGGAAACGTTATATGAGGTTTTGCAGCATACCTTAATGGTAACCCTGTTTGTACTGGTCGTGATGCTCATGATTGAATACATCACCGTACAGACCCGTGGTAAATGGAGCAAACCCCTGGGAAGATCCGGCTACCTGCAGATCGTGGTGGCTGCATTGCTCGGGCTGGTCCCGGGATGTCTCGGGGCGTTCACTGCGGTTTCGCTATACATCCACCGTACGTTTAATTTTGCCGCGCTTCTTACTGCGATGATCGCTACGACAGGTGATGAAGCCTTTGTCATGTTTTCAATGTTCCCGGGTAAAGCCCTTCAGTTAAACATTTATATATTCATCGTTTCTGTCCTGGTCGGTACAATTTATTATATGATATTCAAGAACAAAAGCCCGATAAAAACTGAAGAAAAGGAAATAGCCATCCACAGCCAGGAACCTGACTGCATTTGCTATGCACCGGGCATGATCATCCCACAGCTGAGGAAAATATCGTTCACCAGGGCTTTGCTGATCACCGGCGGATTGCTGTTCATGCTCCATTTATTTACAACAGCGGAGTACCATCAACCCGATGGTTGGGAAAAACCCACCTATATTATCGTAACCCTGATCGGATTGTTTATCGTAACTACCGTACCTGACCATTTTTTGAACGAGCATTTATGGAAGCATACCATTAAAAAACATGTTCCCCGGATTTTTATCTGGACCCTACTTGCCTTCCTGGTGATCGATGTATTCCTGGCATATTTTGACCTGGACCACTGGATAAGTTCCAATACCATGATCATGCTCGCACTGGCTCTGGTTGTCGGCATCATTCCACAATCAGGTCCGCATATTATTTTTGTGACCTTGTTTGCGGAAGGAGCTATTCCTTTTAGTGTCCTGTTTGCCAATTCAATCGTACAGGACGGGCATGGTGCCATACCCTTATTGGCCGAATCTCCCCGAAGCTTTATTGCGATGAAAGCCATAAAGCTTGGGCTAGGTATTCTGGCCGGAATAGCGGGATTGCTTTTCGGTTTTTAGCAATCCTTGTTGACAATTTGCACTTAGTTTTTCGGAAATGCTCCAAATAATTTGGAGAGCAACCGGTGGAATTTATGCACACCGGTTGGATTCGCATGCATCATGATGCAAGCTCCATGAACGAGCTTAACGCCGTTTTGCCTGGCCGTTTCAACAGCCTCTTTGGTTTCTGCACCCTGCTGAATCCAGATATGGGTAAGCCCGCTATGGATGGCATGGTCAACAGCCCCCGCCGTATTGACTTTTGGGGTCATAAATAGAGCATGTTTCACGTTTTCAGGCAAATCCGCTACATCATGATAACATTTAATCCCTTCCAAATCGTCCATATTCGGATTGACAGGATAGATATCAAATCCTTTTGCATGAAGTTCTTTAAACACGGCCCTGCTGAATTTCTTGGGGTCACGTGATAAGCCGATGAGCGCGAATCTTTTCGGTGCTAAAAATTCATCGATTGTTTTTAAACTGTTCTTTGCCATTATATTAATTGATTTGGTTTATTCATTAATCGGGGTGGAAGCGCAAAAAAATTTCCGGTTGTCTGGGTTTGAAATTCATTGCTTTGATTGTCAAAGATAATATGTTAAGCCAGATTTTTGATTATTTTATCTTTTTTGAATGTTGTATTTCTAATAAATTTTAAAAAAGTTGCGGATCAAATTTGTATTTTTTATAGGAATGAAGCATGATTGCTGAAGATAATACGGCAAATGCGATCCCGATATTAAAGGTCCATGTAAAACCAATTTTCTCGTAAAAGAATACGCCCAGGATTGGCGCCAGGATCGATCGCACGCCTGTAAGGAACAGATGGTTAGACTGATAATCATCAGCTTCCTCCGGTTTACAGAAATAGGCTGAACCGATATTCCATAAAAGGACCATCGTCGCTGCAAAATAGCCGTAGGAAAGGTAAGAAAGAACCAGCATGAGGTAAATCCTGATATTGCCGGTTTCTAAAGAAGCAGGGATGTATTCAGCCAGCATCATAAATAAAATATAGCCGGCCAAAGATAGAAAAGTGTAAGCTGCAAATTTCCTCGGATCCATTCTGCCCAACCATCTTCCTGTAAATAACAGTAAAATTATTGCTATGATATTATAAGCGTTTTTATAAAATGCCACACTCGAATAATTCAAATCCAATCCTTCATTCATGAAAATGTTGATCACCGGTGAAGTCATCATAAATGCAAAACCGTAGCCCATAAAACCCAGTTCAAAATCCCTGTAGGGCTTATTTTCCTTAACGATCCGGTACATTCCCCTGACGGAAAGTTTGACGGAATTCCACACACTTTGGGTTTGCCGGACAAACTGACTTTTACTTACCTCAATGCCTGATAAAATATACAGGGAAATGATCCCGAGTGCAGCCATCACCGGGAAAACATAACGAAATACATAAAAATCCTTATCCAGCATCAACCCGTAAAAAAAGGTGGCCACAAGCATGATCAATTTGTTCGCCGAAGTACTGTAAGCATACAGTTTTCCGAAATTATCATACCTGTAGTTGGTTTTCAGCATGACATTAATAGCCGGGTAAATAATGATGTTACCAAAGTAATAGATAAGAAATATCCCGAGAAAAATATAGTGGTATATTTGGCTTGATGCGTAAGCTGAAGGATCTGCCGGGAAAAATACAAGTCCGGCTAAAGGCAATCTTGTTATGATTCCCGAAATCCTGATAACCAGTTTTTTATTTTCAATCCTTTTTCTGAGTTCATTGAATAGAACCAGGAAAATAAAAACCAGTACACTGAACTGGAATAACAATCCGACCTGGTAGCTGCTTCCCTGTATGCTTTTAATAAATACATATTCATTCATAGCCAGCACGCCCAGTATGACCCCCTCTATCGACTGATAAGCCAGATGCAGACGGAATGTCTTTTTTTCTGCATGATTCAAATCCTTGAAGATCTTCTGGAACCCGGTCAGGCTAAATCTACTCATTGACGGCAAAATTAATCATTAAGCCGTGTCAATTCCCTTATAATTGTTAACTTTAGGGTTTGTAATGAACAAAACCTTTCAAGCGCTTGTTTGGCCAGGTAAAATTTAAACAATGAAAATATACACGATTATTATCGCTTTAATTTTTGCAATGAGTTTAACTAATGCCCAGAATACGGTCAAAAAGTCATTTCATGATTTTACAGTCACGACCATCGAAGGGGAAGAATTCCCATTATCTCAATTAAAAGGTAAAAAGGTACTTGTTGTCAACACTGCTTCAAAATGCGGCTACACCCCTCAATATGAAGATCTTGAAAAATTATTTCAAAAATATGGCAGCGACAGATTCACCATTATCGGATTCCCTGCCAATAATTTCATGAGCCAGGAACCGGGTACAAATGATGAGATCAAACAATTCTGCACAACTAAATACGGTGTGACTTTTCCCATGATGGCTAAAATCTCGGTCAAAGGAAATGATATTGCCCCGTTATACAGCTGGCTGACCAATAAAGACGAAAACGGCTTCATGGATGCGCCGGTCAAATGGAATTTTCAGAAATTCATGATTGATGAGAACGGCAACCTTGTTGGTATGGCAACTCCCGGTGACAATCCATTATCGGATAAAATCATTAACTGGATTGAAAATAAATAATGAAACCGGTGGAATAACCATCGGAGCAAGGATAAATAATGGATATCAATGCTTTTTTTAAAGTTACTTATGGCCTCTACCTGGTTTGTTCAAAAGATGGAAACAATTTAAACGGGCATATATCAAATACGGTTTTCCAGGTAACTGCTGATCCTCCTCAATTTGTCATCGCAACGCATAAAAACAACCTGACCACAGAATATATCAGGAAAAGCAAACTTTTTTCAGTTTCAGTTCTCAGCCAGGATACTAATCTTGAGTTTATAGGTCCTTGGGGATTTAAGTCAGGAAAAACTGTAGACAAATTCAAAGGAGTGTCTTATAAAAGCGGCATCACCGGCGTGCCCGTCGTTCTTGAAAAAGCGCTGGCGTATATCGAATGTGAGGTGGTGGATGAGATAGATACAGGTACTCATATCCTGTTCGTTGGACGCGCAGTCGATGCACAGGTGGTTGACAGTGATTCAAAACCGCTGACATACAGCTATTACAGGGAGTTTATCAAAGGCTTGTCGCCTGAACATTCGCCCACATACACAGGTGATAAAATCGAAGCAAGTCAGCATACACCGCCATCAATTAAAAGCGAACGGCCTAAAAACTACCAGTGCAAAATCTGTGGTTATATTTATGATCCTGAAGAAGGTGATCCGGATTCAGGGATCGCACCGGGAACTGCATTTGAAGATATCCCCGATGACTGGACATGCCCGATATGCGGCGTCACCAAGGCCGATTTTGTGAGGATCGATGACTAGATCAATCGGAGCCCAGAACAGTGATTTCCGTTCTGCGGTTATTCGCTCTTCCTTCATTAGTCTCATTAGAATCTACCGGATCATTCTCTCCATATCCCTTAAATGTTATCCTTTCCTGTGCAATTCCGCGACCAGCCAGGTAAGCAGTAACAGCCCGGGCCCGTTTTAAGCTAAGCTCCTGGTTGTATGCCTCTTCGCCCTGATCATCTGTATGACCTCCAACTTCAATCTTCACAGAAGGATTTTCCTCGAGGAAATTATAAAGCTTATCCAGTTCGGGATATGACTCAGCTTTTAGTTGATACTCATCGGTATTAAAGAATATATTCTTCAGGATCATCTTATTTCCTTCGCTGATTTTCTCCAGGGGAATATCCTTGATCACCGGATCCATGCTGGATTTAATTTCGGATAATGGAAAATGGTCGGAATAAAACAAGTAGCCCGGACAGGAAACATTGAGTGCGTAATTGCGGTTAGAGGGCACACAGACCAGGAATTGACCGTTCAGCAGGTCTGACATTGCAGAAATGATCAGGGAATCCTTCTCAATATCAATCAATTCAAATCCTGCATGCAAAGGCTTTTTATCTGCAGCATCAAAAACTTTTCCTTTAAGATAACTCACCGGAACCGGCCTGATGGCCTGGTCCAGTTCAAATTTATAAATATCATAACCACCCTCTCCGTTCAGATCATTGCTTGAAATAAATCCATTGATTCCCTCCGGGTTGACCATAATGATCAGTTCATCGGAAGAGCTGTTGATGGGATAGCCCAGGTTTACCGGCGTTGTCCAGATATCATCGTGAAATTCGGTTTTAAACAGGTCGGCGCCACCCATGCCCTGATGTCCATCTGAAGAAAAATAAAGCGTTTGATTGTCAAAATGGATGAACGGTGCCATTTCAGACCCGGTTGTATTGACCTGCGGACCGAGATTCACCGGTTTTCCCCACTCACCATCCACTCCTCTTTCCGTCTTCCAGATATCTGATCCTCCAAATCCTCCGGGCCTGTTACTGGTAAAGTATAGGGTTTTACCGTCAGGAGATATTGAAGGCTGTGTATCCCAGGATTCGGCATTGACCAAAGGGCCTAGATTTTTTGCAACGCTCCAGGTTTCGCCAACCCTTTCGGAATAATACACATCACAGCTTCCATATGAATCCGTACGATGACAAGCTGTAAAGAAAATCAAGCGGCCATCAGCTGAAATACAGATGGCTCCGGCATCGTTTTGCCTTCCCGGCGGGTCTTTCAGTAGCATTGCATGTTGAAAGGTATCGGCTACAAATGGTGCAAAATAAAAGTCCTCGATAAAATCCCTCGGCTGATCACCGCTGTTTTTGATTCTTCGTGTAAAGTAAATCCCGCTTCCATCAGCCGACATAGCATTGATATATTCGTCAGCACTTGTGTTGACTTCTGCGCCCAGATTAACCGGATCAAATGAAACCGGGTTTTCCTGCATATCAGCCCGTATTTTCGAAGTGATAATTTTGTTTTCAATACTTTTCATCCAATCCACAGAAATACCGGGCGATTCAAGTATCTTTTCATAATATACTTCCGCTTCCGCATAGCGCTCCATGGAGAATAAAGTATTCGCAAGAAGGTTCCAAACGATTTCCTGACGCTTAGGATTGAACCGAAGTGAATTACTGTATTGCCCAATCGCGAGCTCAGGCTGTCCTTTTTCAAGAAAAAGATCGCCTTTCATAATATATGCATCGGCAAACGTTGAATCTGCTTCGATGGCCTTGTCAAGCTCACGGGAACAGGACTCCCACTCCCCTTTTTCATAATATTCCCGGGCTTTATCAAAATATTTAAGCGCCCTGGACGATTCGGCAGGTTGGCTATAAATCCGGAAAACTGAATTTAAGAGCAGCAAAGTGACAAGAATAAATAACCGGATCACCGAAATGTTTTTCATTTCATGGAATATTCATAAACTTATGGGTCTGCAGGGAGATTTTCCATCTGGGATGATCTTTGACATAATCAACGATCACGGGCATGATTTGATTGTATTTACTCCATTCAGGCTGAAGAAAAAGTTGGCAGCCGGTATGGACTTTTTCCGCATTCAGTTCAGCCCAGCGAAGATCACTTTCCTGGTGTACAATCACTTTGAGTTCATTCGCCGAGGTAAAGTACTCAAGTAACGGAAGGGAATTTTTTTTGGGTGAAAGACAAATCCAATCCCAGGCGCCGGTAAGTTTTCTTACCCCGGCTGTTTCAAGAAAAGTAACAACACCTTCTTGTTTCAGATGATTGCAAAGATAGTCCAGGTTGTACAATACGGGTTCACCGCCGGTCACGACCACAGCTTTGGCTGGTTTTTGCAGAACCCTTTGGATAATGACGTCGGTATTCGTCAGCGGATGAAGGCTTGCATCCCAGGATTCCTTGACATCGCACCACCAGCATCCCATGTCACAGCCTCCAAGCCGGATAAAATAGGCAGCTTTACCGGTATTGAATCCTTCGCCCTGGATGGTGTAAAAATCTTCCATCAGGGGAAGCAATTTACCCTGGTCAAAGAGAACCTGCTGTTCATCTGTCATCAGCAATCCCATCCCGGAAGATATCTAGTTGCTTGAAAACCTGTATTTCAGGTATAAATTTCTTTTTTAGCCGCCCTGATCGTGTTTAGCAGCAAGGAGACAATAGTCATCAGGCCGACGCCACCCGGAACGGGAGTTATCAGAGAGGCTTTTTTAGAGACTTCATCGAATTTCACGTCCCCGATCAGCCGGTACCCTGATTGGGTTTCGGCAGATGGAACACGATGAATGCCCACATCAATAACGACGGCACCTTCTTTGACCATATCAGCGTTGACAAATTCGGGCTGCCCGATGGCAGAAATGAGGATATCCGCACTGCGTGAAATTTCCTCCAGGTTTTTTGTTTTACTGTGGCAAAGAGTCACCGTGGCATTGCCCGGATAAGCTTTTCTGGACATCAGGATGGACATCGGCGTACCGACGATATTGCTTCTTCCCAGCACCACGCAATGTTTACCTTCGGTCTCTACCTTATAATGTTCAAGAAGTTTTAGTACACCGAATGGAGTGGCGGGCAGGTAAG